>Ga0208373_1000193_pt1 | contig 116974 bp, 120 predicted proteins | sample RifOxyC2_FD_184036 | JGI IMG/M metagenome (GOLD analysis project Ga0208373, IMG submission 184036) | Soil microbial communities from Rifle, Colorado - Rifle Oxygen_injection C2 (SPAdes) | ecosystem: Environmental > Terrestrial > Deep subsurface > Rock core/Sediment | place: Rifle, Colorado... | reverse complement strand
GCTCAAATTAACTATCATTCCTGAACCGGAATATTGAAGATTGGTGACGGCTCCTAGCAAACAAACATTGCTACAAGCCCCACCACAGCTTGGTAAAGTACAACTACGCGCACAAGTAGGCGTACACTGGCAGGCGTGCTGGGCTTGAGCCGATTGAGGCAGGGAAAAAACTCCGACAATCAACAATAACAATAAAATAAGTCGAACTAACTGTTTCATTAAGAAAAGAGTAGCAAAAAAACAAAATGCAAGCAAGATTTTCGTAGAATAGAGATGTGACAAAACTTAAACTGACTATTTTCTGGCTATATTTAATCTTAACTCTGATAACCGGCTCTTTGGGACTGCCTGTTTTAAACACAATTAATCTTAAACTGCTCTTGGGACTCCCTTTGTTATTAGCTCTTTTGGCCATTAATAACCGGCAACCGCTATTGATTAACAAACGCCTATCTCAACTGACATTAATTTTTGTGATGACAGCGGTTTTGAGCAGCCTGTTTTCTCAGCATTTCTTAAATACCCGAACCGAGCTGATTAAACTATTTGCCGGAATATCATTAATGTTGTTTGGGGCTCTATACCGACAGTATTTACAAAAATCCTTACCGACTGTCTTGATTAGTTTGGGCGTTTTTTACAGCCTGTATTTTTTGTTGCTGACGAATTTGCCGGCCGTGTTTGGCTGGCTCAGGCCCATAAACGGCTACAACCTGGTTTTCCCTTTTTACGCTCTTCACAATCATTTGGGTGACTTTTTGGTGTTGTCGGCAGTTTGCCTACTTGATCGATTGGCAAACAATAAAAAGTCCTGGCTTAATTACGGCTGGCTGGCAATTTTTGGCTTATTAATTTTCTATTCATATTCCCGCTCAAGCTATACGGCTCTGACAGTGGTTATTGTACTTCTACTTCTAAAACAGCTCAAACAAAAAGCCAAACCAATAATCATTCTGGTGAGTTTAATTTTATTAGCCGGGGCCTTTTTGTTTATGGCCATCACCACTAAAGAAACCGGTTTTCAGCTCTCTTTGTTTAGCGCTATTAAAAACAAAGTTTTATTAAACGGCCGCGACCAATATTGGGGCACTTCTATAGCCGCGTTTAAAGACTATCCCTGGTTTGGGATTGGCTTGGGTAATTTTGTGCACGCCATGGGACGCTACAGTAGCATTCCTTTTAACTGGACCGAGAGCAGCCTGAACCTGTTTTTGAGTTTTTTTTCGGAAAACGGCCTTTTGGTATTAATCGCCTTTATGGCTCTTTTGATTTGGATAATCAAAAACAACCGGTTTCGCCTGAGCTTTTTTTTGCTGATTGCCCTACTTGTTAATTTCCAAACCGACTACACCTATAATATAGTGGCCATGTGGCTGCTTTTTTGGCTGGTAATGGGCTTGAGTTTTGATAATAAAAATGATCTTGTTGAAATTAAGCCCGGCCGAGCCTTGTGGCCGGGATTGATCACCAGCCTGCTACTCCTGCAACTGACGCTCACCGGCATTTTCTTTGACCTTAAGCAATACTCGCTGGCGTTTGTGGCCGACCCGCTTAATAAATCGGCACACGAATATCTGATCGGCCAAAAGTTGTTTTCCAAACAATACGCTCAGGGAGAATGGCTGCTAAAACTTTATCAGCGCCTGTACCGAGCCGATGCCGGGGCCCAATATGCCGCCGCCAATCTCTACCTGGCGCTTGGCCAAGATAAACAAGCGCTATCCGGCTTTTATCAAGCCTACCTCTGGAACCCTTATGAAAATCTGGACGTTTATCGCCAAATTTACCGATTGGAGAAAAAGCTCAACGGCCAACTAGCAGCCAAAACCTTTTTGCAAAACTATGAAAGTAAAGTTAGAAGTATTAGTGACGATTCCTATTTTAGTCAGGAAATTAGAAGAAATTTTGCTGAATTCAGCCAATCCCAACAGTGAAAATCAAACCGCGGCGGTTTGCAGGGTCATTAGATTTTGTTGACCATTGTCATATTAACGCAGCCTAAGGAGACACAAGACGCTTTTTGCAGCTTGGGTTGAGTCTGTTTTTGATAAGCTTTGTTTTGAATAATTTGCGTCAGCGGCTGCTCCAAAAGATTGCCCAAACAAACATCTCTTCGCATAAAACAAGGATAAATTGATCCGTCGACATCCAAAACAAAATGGCTGGTACCCATGGGACAAAAAAGATTGGTGGGTTTTTGCAGCTTAATTAATTGCATTACTGCCTGTGTATAATCAACAAGGTCTTTGGACGAACCAGCCCAAACTAACATGGCTTGCGCAAGTTGTTTTTGCTCCGACTGGCTAAGCTTTTCCAAGGCCATTTTCTGAATTGGCTTAATTTTGGGATTAATCTCAACCGGATCAACCCAGTGAATCAAATTATTTTTTTGACAAAAGTGAAACATTGGCAATAATTCACTTAAATTCTGGCGAGTAATAGTCTGCATAATTTCAATCGTCAAATTGGGGTGGCGCTGACGGATTAATTGCTTTAGATTAGAAAGCACCAAAGCCCCCTGACCGCGCTGATGATCATTAATTTGCTGATCTAAAGAATCCAGAGATACAGACACCGTGGTAAAACCACAGTCGATAATTTTGCTAATCATTGATTTATTAAGGAGAACGCCGTTTGTAAGAAGCGAAATTTTCAGACCCTGGCGCCGACAATCAGCGGCAATTTTAAACAGATCTTCATTGAGCAGAGCCTCACCGCCAGTGAAAATGATTTCGTCAAAGTGCTCTTTGAATTGGGGAATAATTTTTTGGTAATCTCGATAATGATTGAGCCGAAAGTCTCGTTTGGCCAAACCGGTATTGTAATAACAGTAACGGCAACCCAAATTGCAATAATTGGTGAGTGTCCAATAGAGTTTTCGTAACATCTCCAGATGATTATAACAAATAAAATCAAACCGCCGCGGTGTGCAGGGGTTATTACTGGGCAAAACTTATGGCATTGTCTTAAACTATGAATATGAAAGAAATTTTATACAAATATAAGCACAATTTAAACCAATTGGCTGAGCTTGGCTGGCAAGAACAACAAACTACTACCTACATTCAAAAAGCCTTGAAAACCAAGCCGTTAAAACGTGGTTTTGGCAAAAGCAAAACCGGCCTACTTTATCAGCTGGGCAAGGGGCAACAGAAAATACTGCTACGGGCGGATATTGACGCCTTGCAGACCAAAACCGGACCACGCCATATTTGCGGACATTCCAGCCATACCGCCGCTTTGATGTTAGCCTTTCAACAAGCTGCTAAGCAAGAGAAGCAATACAGCCAGCAAGGCAAAGCTGTGTATTTTTTGTTTCAACCAGCTGAGGAAACTTTTCCTTCGGGTGCACAAGCGGTGATGGATGAGTTTTTTAACCAACAACCTTTACCCAAATATGCTTTTAGCTGCCATGTAAGACCGAAATTGCCGCTTGGCCAGATACAGATCGGGAGCCAAATTATGGCTAGAGGTGATTATGCCGAAGTGGAATTTTTTGGCCAACAAGTGCACGTAAAACAAGCTGCCGAAAACCCTGATGTATTAGAGGCCGCAGCCAAATTGATATTGCAGTGTCGTTCTTTTCAAAAACAAAACCGTCGCCGGCTGCGCTTAAATTTTGGCGTGATCAAAGGCGGACAGCAAGCTAACACCGTAGCGGAATATTGCTTGCTTAAAGGCGACATCCGTTTGAAAAACGATAAATTACAAGATGTGGTGAAACAGTTTCTCCAAAAAACACTTAAGAAAATAGAGCAACAAACCAAAATCAAGAGCCAGTTGCACTATTTCTCCGGCTACCCCAGTTTGGTCAATCACCCACAGCTTGCCAAAAAAATGCAACAGTATTTTGCTAAAAATCCAGATTTTAAGCTTTCTAAACAGCCTGAGTTTTCTTTTGGATGTGAAGACTTTAGTTTTTTTAGCGCCAAAGTTCCATCAGTTTATGCATTAATTGGCACTGGTGATAAGCATGAAATTCACGAGCCAAATTGCCGTATCTCTGACCAAGGAACCTGGTGCATTTTTCAGTATTTTCAGGGTTTGCTTGATTGGTGGAAATTCGATCAGTTAGTAAATTACGACCGGAATAACATGAATTCAAAAAGGCACATGGGAAAAATTATCTCTTCTGTATAAAATAAGACTATGGCTTGTTAAGACAACCCACATCAAACCGCGGCGGTGTGCAGGGGTTAGCCTTTTTCAAAAATATAGGTTCGGTTTTTTGTTAGTTTTTGAAAACGATTTTGACCCAAAAAAGCCTTGACCTGCCTCTGGCTCCGATAGTGTTTGTCCCGCTTGAGGTCATTAACATGCAGGTGCAAATGTTTGATGTCCCGGCCGTGCTCCTTGAAAAAACGATCGACCTTTGCCAAAGCCTGTGTTTTGGACTTTGATCCCAAAATAAAATGACCCAAATCAAAACAAAGTGAGAGATTTTTAGGAATATGACTGGGATTCTCAATCAAACTCCAATCCTTGGGATTTAAAATATTGGTATTTTCCCAAACCGTTTTCATTCCAAATATCCGACTCCAAAAATTAATAAAATTAATGTACTGCCAGCCGGCTTTGGGATGATAATATGATTTGAATTGACTTTCATAGGGCAGATGAAAATTCAAGGTTCTGGCTCTAAACAAAAAAGCCAAAACAATATCCAAAAATCCTTGCCAATAATCTCTAAATTGTAAAGGTCGGAAAAATGATGAGGCGTGCACATGAAGATTACCTTTTTCGTCTTTGGCGAATTTCATTTTACTTAAGTTCTTCTAAAATTTGCTTGATGACCATAATCTTATTATGATAAAAACCAGTGGGATTTTCTGCCTGATATTGTTCTAGAGTGGCGGTTGATAAAAACTGCAAACAACGACCCATTAACCAGGCCATTGTGGTAGCCCGATCAGGTTCTTCACCGTAACCTTGCCAAAAAGCCTCTGTGTTTTGATGCACTCTCTCAATCCAAAGATTAACAATGGCAAAGTCTTCAAATGGCGAACCTATCCCTGCCAATTCCCAATCAATTACCCCAACTATGCTTTTGCCGTTATAAAGCAAATTATTCAACCAAAAGTCACGATGGACCCGAGTGATTCCAAATTGTCTAGTTATGGCTAAGTCTAAATTATTATCAATTAGCTCTAGAATCTGCTGTTGGCACAAATTTGCATAATTAAGAATTGGGGCTGTAGTTTGTGCTGCTGTTTGGGTTTTTTTAAAAAATTGATCTAAATAATAATCTGTGTTAGTTGTCACCGGACAGTGAATTTTTTTTAACAAAGCGCCAGCTTGTTGCAAAACTTCGGTCTTTTTTAGAAGAGAACAGGTACGAACATATTCATCAAGAGGAAAACCAATAATCTGCTCCATTTCTAACCAATGTTCTTGTGTGTTGAAGTTTAAAACCTTTGGCACCGGAACACTATCCATATTAAATCTCTTTAAGGCCCGAAGTTCTCGAAGCGCTCTTTGCTCAGAAGGCACGCCAATCATACTTTCATTTGCATACTGCTTACGAACAATCGAATCAGATGATAACTGAATATGGTTGATGTTGCCACCGTTCACTCTGGTTTCGGAAGGAGTGGATTTTTGAGCAATAGAAATATTGGGGGGTCTTTTTAGAGCACAACGAGGGTCAAGCGCTGCTTCGGTAGAAAGCCTCACGCTTGGACAACCGCCTTGACAGGCATGACGATTACCACAAGTCGGACAAGGAGTATCAGTTCGGGTGTTTTCTGTCTTAAAAAATTGCCTGATTTTTAGAAAATCCTCACCCTCACGCCAATAATGCAAAAGGTCTTTGTTTGGATCGGTGAGTAAATTGTGGCCGGGATAATATGGAGTCAAAAAAGCACAAGGGGAAAAATTACCGCAAGCATCTATTTGTCCGGCTCGTGTTCCGGCTCCGCAATCCAGCCCGGTTCTAATAACCAATTGGCTGTCCGGAACATCGTACCTGATAATTTCTTCGCCAACGGTTACCAAAGAATTTGTATTGACAATCTCCCGAAGCAGATCGAAAAGCTGCCAATAATCAGAGTCGGCTTGAGTAAAAGCCAACCCATTTCCGGCTGCTCGCCCGACTGGCCGCGCTAGCTTAATTTTTAAAGGAGTCCCCGTTTGCTTTGACAAATCCACCAAATATTGTACTTGAGAAATTGAGGCCGGAGTATTACAAATTGTGGCTCTAATTTTGTGAGCAATGCCTTGGTCTCTTAACCGCTCAATGCCGGCAAGTGCTTTTTCGAACACTCCGGGGCCACGGAATTGATTGTGATAATTGGGATAACCGTCTATACTGACTGACAAGGTCACTTTGTGTTCTTTGAAAAGCTCCATAATACTCTGATCCAAGATAGCTAAATTGACTCCGGAAGTGGCAATATCGGTCGCGATTCGGTGTTTCCTAAGTTCGGCAATGAGCTCATAAACATGAGAAAAAACTAATGGCTCGCCGCCGCCGATTTTGACTCTCAACACGCCCGCCTGAATAATTTGCTCGGCAATATTTAGCGTCTCGTCATGATTTAAACTTGGGACATTATTGGCGCCTGATCTGGACAAACAATGCTCACAAGACAAGGGACATCTTAATGAGGGGTCAAAATAAACATAAGCCGGAGCCGACAACGCATTCTCTACTTTTTCCAAACTAACTGCTCTTTGGGCTGAACTCAAATCAACAGTCTCGCGATGAAAAGTAAGTTTATTGTCTTGATTTAGAGTAATCGCCCTAATATCCGCATAGCCACCAAATTCTTGGCGAATAATTTGATAGGGCTTAAGTACTTCTTTATTTTGTTGATTTTCGGTTGTCATGTCAACCTATAGTATACCATCAAACCGCCGCGGTTTGCAGGGTAAGGTTACCAGGCTCTGTACCAAAGACCGTAATGATGATTTTGGGCATATTGCTCTGCTTTTTTGAGTAATAAGTCGTATTTAAGTGTTTTTTCTCCTTTAATTGGGTAATATTTGGCCAAACCCTCTTGTAAGAGTAGCTCGTTGAGCATTTGCTCCTCGACCCAGACATAGGCCAGCAAACGACCGTAGCTGTCGAACAATTTTGAATCGTACTCCAATTCAATTTGCTGATTGCCGACTTTTTCCTGAACAAATTGCTTGGCCTCTTTCCCCCAAACCTCCCGAAGCTCCGGCGCATTTATACCTTGCAAACGCACTCTTTGACCATCAGAAAGCTCAATCGTATCGCCGTCGATCACCTGCTCAGATCGGGCCTGATGAGGCAACACGGTTTCGACACGAGAAACACCGCCCATTTGCTTTAATTGCGTCAAACCCGACTGCCAATCCCAACCCAAAACGCCCGCCAAAATCAGGCCAGGAATAAAAACAACAGGAATGCCAAAAGCCAAAAGAAACCGGCGGGTGAGAGATTTGGGAACAGGCTTGGACTTGGACATAAACTTATTTTACGATAAAAACAACTTGTCTGAAGAACTCACCCAATTTAGTTGATTTTGTTAATAGCAAATCGTTAAGTAGTGATGGAATAACGATGCAAAATTGAAGCTGCTAAAGTTTGATATGGAATTCCTTGTTCAATCGCTTTAGCTTTAAGCTTCTGAACAACTTTTTCAGATAGCCTAATATTAATATTTTTGGTTTTATTTAAAGTAAAAGAGGCCATTCCTTGATACTTGGTTTTCTCTTCTTTAAGCTTATCTACGCTGATATAATCGCCTTTTTCAAAATTGGCAATAATTTGTTTTTCCTGTTTGTTTAGTTCGAAATATTTCATTTTGTTTTTTTAACTATTAAATATTTTTTAGTTGCTTTTCGACTAGGAATAATGGTTTTTAGAAAAATTTTATTCTCATCTTCAATAAACGGAACTAAAAAAATATAGTCATTAATATTAATAACCATTATTCTTTGGCCTGGATATTTTTTTTGATCTCTATGTTCTAAAATATCCAGAAGCCTATTTTCTGAAAGAGCAATTAATACTTCTTCGAAACTAATTTCACGTTCTTTCTTAAGTTGTTCGTTCTTCTCTTGACTCCAGTCAAAGTACTTCACTAACCCAGTGTATGACATTTAATACTATTTGTCAATATATCAATTTGGTAATAAATTTATTTTACGATAAAATAGAGTGATGTTTGAATCTGTAAAACAATTATTAATTTTGGCCGGAAAATCTCGCAAAATTTGGATTGTGCCAATTATTCTGCTACTGATTATTATTGCCCTGCTAGTGATTAACGCTCAAATCTCGCCTTTGCCGATTTTTATCTACCCGATTATATGAAAACGTTAATAAAAAAGATGAATCAAGGTTTTATTAGTTTGGTTTTGGCTGTTTTTTATCTGATTTTTTTTGGACCGGCAAACAGGAAAAACTGAAAACCGGCTTAACTCAGCCTATTAAGCTTTTTGTATTCTATGCTTGTAATTTTAAGCTCCTCTAATTAAACCAAATTGTGGGAGTATTACTCCAACAATTTGACAAAGATGCTTACCTGTGCTATATTTTGTCTATGATTATTAAAAGAAGTCTTGTAATTAAAGATCTAATTCAAAAGGGCAAGGTTTTGATGATTTATGGACCAAGACAAGTTGGGAAAACTACTCTAGTTAAGCAGTTTTTAAAGCAAACAAAATTAAAAAGCCGCTATGACACAGGTGATAATTTTGAAATTGCTAATAATCTTTCTCAATGCACTTATCAATCAACTAATGACCATGTAGGCCACTACGAACTTATAGTAATTGATGAGGCGCAAAAGATTAACAATATTGGCAATGCCTTAAAACTGATGGTAGACAGATATCCTAATAAATATTATATAGTTACCGGCTCGTCATCTTTTGATTTGGCAAACCGAACCGATGAATCTCTAACCGGCAGAAAAAAAATATATACCCTCTATCCAATATCCCAATATGAACTTGCCAAAAAACTATCTAGATCTGAATTAAAAAGTAACCTCAAAAACTATTTAATTTATGGCTCTTATCCGGAAATTTTTTCGCAACAATTGTCTTCGGAAAAAGAATACATTGCGAAAATGATTGCTAATTCCTACTTAATTAAAGATATCTTAGAATTTAATCGTATAAAAAATTCGATTACGATTTATAAACTGCTCAAACTTTTGGCTTTTCAAATTGGATCGGAGGTTTCTACCAGCGAGTTAGCCTCTCTGCTTTCGGTTGATGTTAAAACCATAAGCTACTATCTGGATTTACTCCAAAAATCGTTTGTACTGGTTCCTTTATATGGATTTTCCAGAAATCTTCGTAGTGAAATTAGCAAAATGAACAAATTTTATTTTTTTGATACTGGAATCAGGAATGCATTAATCTCCAATTTCAATAAAATTGAAGACCGAAATGATGTTGGTCAACTCTGGGAAAATTTTTTAATGATTGAAAGAATAAAAAGAAATGAATATAAACATTTTTCCACTAATTCCTATTTTTGGAGAACATATGAACAGCAAGAAATTGACTTGGTTGAAGAAAATAGTGGTCAATTGTTTGGTTACGAGTTTAAATGGAAAAGCCAATCCTCTCAACCGCCAAAACTATGGGTTAGAAATTATAAGAATAGTGTTTTTGAAGAAATAAATTCGGAAAACTATTTAAAATTTGTGTTATAAACCAAGATATTATCTGGAATACTTAATAAAATGAAAATAAACGATTTGGATTGTCTATGTCAAGAAGGGTCCGCCGGTTGGCGGATTGGCGGGTGAGGCTTGGTGAGCGTTTGGTTTTAGCGACGAGATAATTGTATACTTGGATTATATTTCATGGACACAGATCAAATACAGAGAGTACTTGACTCTTATTCTATTGGCAAGCTTATCAAAAGCTATCGTTTAGACGATATTAATTATTCAGACAAATTTTCTAAGATTCCGGTTTATCGATTTCTTATTGAAACTACCCATGGACTATTTTTACTTCTGGGCTCGAACGAAGATAAATTTCAATACAGTTGGTGGGCATCGCAGGAGAATAGCTTTAGCAAGAAACTAAAGAGACTCAAGAAGCAGGCCGGGTTACAGTCAGCTAAGGTCATGAAAACCCAACCACATAAAACAGACACTGATCATAAATTCAATCAGCGATTTATGCTGTTTAATCTCTAAAGACAAAGGCTCGCAACCTAAATTGCGAGCCTTTTCATCACGAAGCAGCATTTCGAGTAAATATTATCCAGAAAACTGACCGGTTCCGAGGACAGCGATAGCAAGTGAACCCCAGTAAGCCCAATCAGTGCCTCTCCAAGAGACTTGACGCACAAACTCTTCCCACGGCCCAATACCCCTAGGGTCGATAACGAAGGTCGTGTGGTTATGGCTTTCACCGATTGTTACAAAGTAACATCCGAAGAACCTATGATCCTGAGCAATCCCCCAAGTTACTAACTGGCCGTTTATAAAAGCCTGTGGCACGATACACCTCCTGCTATTTAATGAGCTGCTTCGTTATTTCTTATGAAGATTTCAAATTGTGCAGCAATTTGCATAACCGAAACCTTCATCCTTAAGACTTTACCACACACACACACACAGTTTGTCAAATCAGACCAAACCTGCAATTCTGTATATGATTACAATCATATTTGATAAAATTAAATTATGAATATTGCAAAGAAGTATCTTCAGAAAGTACTTGATTCGTACTCGATCGGTAAGTTAGAAAAAGTGTATCCTTTGGACAATTTCAAGTTTCAAAAAAATAAAAGATATGCTTTGGTTAAATTATTAAAGAAAACAATAGGCTTGAAAAACGCCACAATTTTGTATACACAACCATATCATACAGATATCGATCACAGATTAGATAAAATTTTTATTTTGTTCAGCTTGTGAAAAGATGTTTGAATCTGTAAAACAACTATTAATTTTGGCCGGAAAATCTCGTAAAATCTGGACTGTGCCAATCATATGAAAGCGCTAATTAAAAAGATTAATCAAGCTTTTGTTAGTTTGGTTTTGGCTATTTTTTATCTAATTTTTTTTGGACCGGCAAAATTATTACGTCTGGTTTTTTCAAGACAATCAAATAAAAACAATAGTGACTGGCAAACCACCAAATCAAATACTAATCTGGACTCTGCTTTCTGATGAAAATCCTGGGAATCTCAGCCTATTATCACGACTCAGCCGCTGTTTTAATTGAGAATGGCAAAGTAATAACCGCACTCGAAGAAGAACGCTTTAGCCGTATTAAACACGACAATACCTGGCCTAAACAAGCAATTATTCATTGTCTTAGGCTAAATAAACTAAAAATTGCTGATCTTGATTATATAGCCTATTATGAAAAACCCTTACTCAAGTTTGAGCGCATATTAGACACATTTGTCAAAACTTATCCCCGCTCGCTGACGCCTTTTGTACAGACCATGCCTGAATATTTAACCCACAAACTGAAAATTGAACAAACCATTCGCCAACTGGGCTATAAAGGCCAAATTAAATTTGTACCGCATCACTTGAGCCATGCCAGCGCCGCTTATTTCAGCTCCAATTTTACTAGGACGGCTATTTTGACAGTTGACGGCGTGGGCGAATACCAAACCACAGCTCTCTGGCAGGCCAAAGACAAGCAAATAGAACTCTTGGCTGAGCTTAATTTCCCTCACTCCTTGGGCCTGTTTTATTCCACCTTAACGGCCTTTTTGGGCTTCCGGGTAAACAACGATGAATACAAAGTCATGGGCCTCTCGGCCTATGGCCAACCCCGATACGTTAATAAACTAAAAAAACTGATCAATCTGAAACCGGATGGCAGCTTTGCATTAAACCTAAAATACTTTGCGTTTGAATATTCGAATTTGATGTGGAACCAGGATTTGGAAAAGTTATTGGGCCGACCCCGACAACCAGAAGACAAAATCTTGGCCAAGCACCGCGATCTCGCCTCCAGCCTGCAACTGATAACCGAACAGGTGTATTTCCAGATGCTGCGACATCTGCATTCTCTGACTAAAACCGATAACTTATGCCTCTCTGGTGGCGTGGCCTTAAACGCCCTAGCCAACGGCAAGATCTATACCCAAACGCCGTTTAAAAAAGTACATATTTTGGGCCCTAGCGGCGACAGCGGCAGCGCGCTTGGCGCGGCGCTCTACACCTATTATCAACAAAAACCGCGAGCCAAACGCCAGCCAATTGCTAATCTATATTTGGGCACGCCAACTAACGACTCAGCAATTCGCCAATTGCTAGACAAAAATCAACTTAAATACAAGCGTTTTAGCAGCCAAAAAGAGCTGATAAAAACAACGGCCAAACTGCTTGCAGACAATAAAATAGTGGGCTGGTGGCAAGGCAAAATGGAATTTGGGCCGCGCGCTTTGGGCCACCGTTCGCTCTTAGCCAATCCTAAGCAAAAAAGCATGAAAGATAAAGTCAATATTATCAAGCGCCGCGAGTTTTATCGGCCTTTTGCCGCCTCAGTGCTTCAGGAACACGTGCAAGAGCTGTTTGATGTACCAGAGAAAAATCACTCCTCCCCGTTTATGAATTTTTGTTTTCAAGTGAAACCAAAAGCCCGCAAATTGATTGCCTCAATTGTGCACGCGGACAACTCCTGCCGTATCCAAACCGTGAATCGGCGTGATAACGGCATTTATTATGATCTGATTCGCCAGTTTTACCGCCTCACCGGCATCCCGGCCATTTTAAACACCAGCTTTAATCTCTCTCATGAGCCGATCGTGGAGCAGGCCGAGCAGGCCATTGAAGACTTTGTGAATACCAAAATGGATGCTTTGGTGATTGAGAAGTGGCTAATTGAGAGAAATTAAATTAAGTTTGGCCCTAGACAAATAATCACTCAAAAATCCGCGTCTTAATTTACTAGACCACTATAGATACTCCTTATTCTTTAACAGTTATTTCCCATTTCTTAACTAATTCTATAAATTTAACTTCAAAGAATTGATCAAAATAGCTAAAAAAGGCCTCTGCCTGGTTATATTTACCTATTTTTTGTGGTACTGATTTGCAAAAATCATAAATCTTTTTCAGGCCAAAATGTTTGAACAAAAAATTGGTGAATAAATACGATTGAGTGTAGTTCGAATTTTTTGCCCATTGTTTTGAATCGTGCAAAAAACTAAAATTATCTATCATATTAATTTTTCTATTGTGATATTGTTCCGCTATATAGCCTGCAATGCCTTCGTATAACCAAATAGGGTGTAATATCTGCAAGAATTCATTGGTAAAAATATGGGCAATTTCGTGAGTTAATACTGGTAAAAAATCCGAGACCATATGACTCGAAGCTTTTTCAAAAACAGAAGGACTCAAAAGATAAATTCGATTCTTGTGCGTGTGCCCAACGACCCATTCAGAAGTTTCTAATCCAACAGCTTTATCCAACTCTGCTCTGCTATACAATAAATCGATAGTAAAAGTCGGGACTCTTTTACCAAATAATCGAAAGTTATTATCCAGGGCCTGTGAAATATACAACTCTAGTTTAGAATAACTGTCTATTTTGGGATTAAACTTAAGCTTAATCTCCTTTGGAAGCATGAAAGAATTATAACAAAATGGTGTTGATTTCTAATTGCTCTCAAGCATATTTTGATACACAGCCAAAGTTTGCTTAGCCGCTTTTTGCCAAGAGAAATAACTACTTCTTTGAGAAACCAGTTTTGAATATTTATATCTCAAGCTTTTATCTTTAATTAAGTTTTCCATTGCTTTTGATAATTCATTTTTATTGCGAACGTATAAAGCCGACTGAGTGGCAATTTCTCGCAACACCGGAATATTACTGCAGATAATTGGAGTACGACAGGCCATGGCCTCAACAATCGGCAAACCAAAACCCTCACAAAGAGAAAAATAGATGAGCGCTGTTGCCCCATTATAAAGAAGATTTAAATCAGTGTCGGAAACATAATTTAGAAACTTGATTTGTTTTTGGGCTTTTAATTTTAATTTATTAGGTCCCACAAACACCAATTGCATATTTGAATACTGTTTTAGTGTTTTTTTGAAGGCGCTAATTATCAATTCTGGCTGCTTGCGTTGCTCTACATTGCCCACAACCAAAAAATAAGGTTTATCTAGCTGAAATTTTTGCTTTAATTCTTCTTTTAATCGACTTCTAACACTTATGTAATAAAAACTATTCGCGGCCGCCTCGTAAACCACTCTGATTTTGGCAGGACTAACTGAATAATAATTCAGCAGTTGTTTCTTGGTGTTTTTGGATACACAAATTATTATATCTGCCAGATTAAGCGAACGTTTAAAGAAAAATTGAAAGGCCAGGCGAGTTTTGAAACCAAACCACCTTGACTGTTCTTTGAAACACAAATCATGAACAGTTAATACAATCGAGGTTGTTTTTTTCCAGGGAGCGAAATTTTGAACATGTAATAAATCAGGTTGATGGCGCTTAATTATTTGCTGAAAACCCAAAAAAATACGATATAGGCCGCTGTTGATACTGGAGTGATATTTAACAATTCTGATCTTATCCAATCTGACTAACTCATTAGATAAATTTTGCCAATATCGTTCGTTGCCAGTATCTTTTCTTCCCAGCATATGAGTATCTAAAAGAATCTTCATCTAGAGTTAGGAAATAACTTTAATTCCAAAACAATTAACAATTTCAAAAAATAGTACACCATTAATTCTAGGATGTGTATAGCTTTCTTATAAATATTAATTCTCATTGTTAATATTCTCTTGAGCTTACATAGAATTTGAGGAACTTCCTTTAGTCTGAGGTTGGTAAAACGTAACCTGAGATCTTCTCTTTCTCGGTAGTAATATTCAGTTAGGTTATATTTATGAGAATGTTTAATAGCACATCTCTCGTCATAAATTTTGGTAAGTCCTTTTTGAATTATTTTTTTTCCGATAAGCATATCTTCTCCATATTTTGTTTTAGGAAACGGGTTTTCAAGTAAAAAAGACTTTAAATAACAAGCAGCCGTATTTGATAAGGCATACCAAAGTGTTTCCGTATTTTTAGTCAAAGGAATTAGATTGTTTTCCAAATTTTGAACCCATATCTTCTGATCTTTAAGAATTCTTTGGAAGCGCTCCCATCGGCAAGTAACTTCAAGTTGTTGTATGAATGAAGAACTTTCATACGGAAGATGTGGACCAAAAACAGCAACTACTTTTTTGTAACTTTGAAAGTCGTTCAAAAGTATTGAAAACATTTTTCTATTTAATAAGCAAGCATCTTGGGAGAGAAAACAAATGTATTTACCTGTGGCTTGTTTAACTGCCAAATTTCTTGTTATTCCATGATTAAAATCACTTTTATCTATGTGGATTATTTTGGTCCTTATAAAAGTTGCACGGTACTTATTAACCACCTTTAGCGTATTATCATTAGATCCAGAATCTATCACAACTAGTTCTTTTGTATAATTATCAGATAATAAGGAAATGGTTTTCAGTAATCTACCAATAGTTTTCCCACCATTATAAGTAGGAATAACAATTGAAAACAAAAGCATATGTTTTTTAAAAAAATCATAAAGATTATACAAAAAACTGAGTTCTCGCTTTTTTTGATTACAATTATTCTATTTAGAATCCCTCCATTTTTTTTAATGCCTCTTACCAAAAATCCTTTATTAACTTCGCACAGTCTTGGTCGCTATTTTGTTGTTTGGCTTTTTTTTAGCAATATATTGTTTATATTTATTGGTTATAAGAGATTACTTTTCTCAAAAAACTTAGGACTTCTAACTCTGTTTTTTTTTGTAACACAAAGCTTTTCTATTGTTAAAGCCATAAATACAGAGGCTTTTTTGCTTCAATATAAGAATTTTGTTTTTGGTTTCGTTATTTTTATTACTGCGCTTTTGATTATCAATTCTAAACGAAAATTGCTTCTTGTTCTTAATACTCTACTACTAACAATCTTCTTTAATGTCGTTTTCCAAACTATTATTTATTTTCAACCCGAATTTTTAATAAAAATAGTGCAGCGTTTTTTATACGAAAGCTATTGGGATGTTCTTAACTTAAATCTAAAGAGAGAGCGTTTTTTTGTTGATATTTATGATGCGGCTCTTTTACCGCTAATTATTGCGTTGAGCTTGAAAACTCAAAGAAGATCAGCAAGATTAATATATGTATTACTTATGATTTCGGTAGCTTTTTTTGCCTTTGTTTCGAATTTCAGAACTCAGCTTATTATGACAATATTTAGTTTACTATCAAGTCTTATTCTGTTACTAAATAAAAATAGAGTAATTTTTACTGTTCTTTTCTTATTTGTTTTTTATATTGGAATTATAATATCCATTAAAATAGTTGGTTATAATACCCTTAGCAGGGTACTCCTGCAAGAAGCGGAAGACATACAAACAATTACCGGCCGTTTTGAACATTGGCAAAGATCATTAGATATGGTTAATAGTTCTCCTTACGTTGGAGTTGGCCTAGGAAATTATTATGATAATCTAAATTCAAAAACTACTTTTACAACATCTATTTTTAATTGGAAAAATACGTTAGGTAGAATTACTGCAACACATCCGCATAGCGTCTTTTTTGGAACTGTATCTGAAACTGGATATCTTGGACTTTTTAGTTATATACTTTTGCTGTTATATTTTCTTATAACTGATTATAAGAATATATTGAAAAAAAATAAGTCTGCAATCCCTTCTATCATTTCTTTTTGGAGCTTGTCTATTTACGCAGCTTTTAATCCTCCGGTGACTTTACCATATTTCTTCATTTTCTGGTTGCTTAGGGTTTTCATTATTAAGACTAGTATAATTAATTGTAAATGAACCTAAAGAATAAAAAAGTCGCTATCACTGGGGCTTCTTTTATTGGCTCTCATCTTATTGGCGAACTGATCAAAAAACAAGTAGCGTCCATAAGAGTAATCAATCTAACAAAAAAACATTTCAGTATTATCAAACCATATTCCTCAAATATTGAACTACTAACGGCTGATTTAAGAGATTTGGTAACTACTAAGAAATATTTCAGAAAAATTGATGTCGTTTTTCATTTAGCAGCCAATCATGGAGGTAGAGGTTATGTCAATAAATATCAGGCAGACACAGCCACTAATTTTCTTTTAGATGGATCGGTTTTTCTAGCTGCTTTGAAAGAAAACATCGATAAAATATTCTACGCATCCTCTGGTTGTGTTTATCCAAATTATTTACAAACAGATACAAGAAAAGCAATATTTTTAAAAGAAACGGATGTTAAAACTCCGTATGATGCTGATAATATGTACGGGTGGGCAAAATTAATGGGAGAATTAACTTTAAAAAACTATTACTTGGAATATGGTTTGAAATCAGCCATTGCTCGATTTTTCACTGTATACGGTGAAGAGGCTCATGAAAGTCATGCAGTTATAGGTTCCATTGCTAAAGCTTTTATTGGACAAGATCCATACAAAATTTGGGGGGATGGGCATCAAATACGAAATTGGACTTATGTTCAAGACATTGTTGGAGGAATTATTTTAGCTACAGAGAATATCGACAATGCAACGGCAATAAATCTTGGAACCCAAGAAAGAATCAAAGTGAATAAAATGGTTAAATTAATATTTAAATATGTTGACTTTAAACCAAAACTTATTAAATATCTTACTAGAATGCCTACCGGTCCAATAAACCGGGTAGCAGATATTTCTATGGCCGACAAAATATTGGGATGGAAACCAAAATATCGGTTTGAAGAAGGACTTAAAAAAACAGTGAACTGGTATATAAAATCAAAAAACAAAGCTAAAATAAAGACCAACCTGGAAAAATTACTCATGGGAAAATGAAAAAATGTTCTCTTCTGGGGGTTGCAATTACGGTTGCTAACTATCAACAAATAACTGATGAAATAAGCTTGGCAGCAAAAACGGCACAACACTTAACTATTGCCCCCATCGCCTCTCATCCACTTGTTCTAGCTCAAAAAAACCTTAAGTTAAAACAAATTCTTAATTCTTTTGATTATGTTTTACCCGATAGCCAATATGTTCGTTGGGCTCTTAATCTGCTTCATTCAACTTCCCTCAAGAATAGAATCTATGGACCAAAACTTTTATTAAAAATATGCTCCATGGCAGAAAGAAACAAACTCAGAATATTTCTCTACGGAAATATGTTTAATAAGCTCGCAAATTCTCTAAAAAAGAAGTTTCCAAAATTAGAAATTGACGGTATAGATTTAAAGTACAAAAGAATAAAAGCAAGTTATTATAAACGCCTAGTAAAAAAGCTTGTTGAAACAAACGCAAAGATCTTAATCATAGGTTTGGGTAGTCCTGTCCAACACGAAATAGCTTATTGTCTGCCAGATATTAAGATGCCGATAGTTATGGTTGGCGCTGCTTTCGATTTTATATCTGGTTTTAAGAGCCAAGCACCAGGATGGATGCAGAATATAGGCCTAGAGTGGCTATATAGATTATTACAAGAACCTAGAAGACTCTGGAAAAGATACTTGTTGTACGGGCCATTTTTTGTTCTATTGATTCTGAAAAGAAAATTGAATTTTACCAACAAGGAATAAGATTGTTTTTAATGAGATAGGTAAAAACATTTTCAGTAATTAATTTGTGCCCTTTCTTATTGGGATGAAAATCGGGCAAAACAGCTCTAGATTCTTTGTATATGTCAGGTATATTTTCATTCAAGTATGTATTCTGGTTTGTAGATAAATTGCGCAAAAAATTCCTGTAAATTACCTGTGTTTTGGGAAAAGTTATAAAAAGAAGTGGTTTTTTATATATGCTAAGTAATCGCTTTATTACTTTATGTTGATAATCTAACACCTTTTTATCACTGTGCAGTTTGCCATACTCCTTAATAGCTCTTTGCCATGAAGGATAAACAACGCCACTACTAAAATAATATTCTGGCGAGTCCCTTTCTATACCCATATCTTTAGTTATTTGTCGTTCTAAGGGAATAAATGATTCATTAATAATCTTAAAGTCATCATCTTTTAGATACCAAATCACTAAATCTGGATTATACTTTAATCCTTTTCTTTTAAACCTTTCCGCCGAATATTCTATATCATAACCAAACACCCCTAGGTTTATTACTTCAAATGTACGTTTCCTGGCGCAAGTGGACTTATTAAGCTTTGCTTCTAATTGCTCTGTCCAATTGTCAGCAGTATTCTCTAAATATTGACCAAAGGTAAAAGAATCTCCCAAAGTAATGATTCTGTTTACTCTTTTGGGTTTATTTAATGAATAATCCTTCTCTTCATGCAAACCGTCTGAATTGTAATGATAACGAGGTTTATAATCAAGCCAGTCTACTTTAACCTCCTCAAATGTGTCTGCCTTGGGTTCATAATAATAACTGAGATTGTTGTTATCTGGAGATGCTAAATATTCTTCTTTAATAATATGTTTAATCTTATTGGCTTCAAGGATTCTGTCTCTCTGATAAGTAAGATTAAAACTTAATATTACTATAACTATCAATTGAAGAACTATTAATAATAAAAAAAATATTCTTTTCACCTAATTTATTGTAACTTACCTCAAGTAAATTCGAAATATACATAAATATAGACGGTATTATTGAGTTATTTTTCTTTCAAAATGTTTCTTGAATATCTCAAGCATCGCATAATAAGCTGGTTTAGGACTGAAATTATCATCAAATAAAAGAGGGTCTGCGTTTGGTTGATTTGAGTACTTTTCCCAAACAGACATCTTGTCTCTCAACCCAAATACTGTAAAAGATTTACATACCCCTGACTCTAAACATGCATCAAGCACATCAGCAGCTATTTTTGCCTGCAGTTCCAATCTATCAGCTTGGTCAAGAGGAATTTTGCTTAAGTTAACATCGAATTCTGTTATGTAAATCGGGACTCCGTAACTTTGCATTGTAGCTATCATGTCTTCTTTATTTGGGGGATTGGCAGCATCAAGGTGCATCTGTAAACCTACCCCATCAACTAACCCCTGTTCTTTTAATTTTCTAATATGTTCTTGGGTAAACTGAGTCATGGTACCATTTGGTCCACTAGACATATGATTATATGTGTCATTAAAAATTAATTTAACATTTGGGTCTGCTATTCTAGCAGCCCGAAAAGCCAACTCGACATAATCAGGTCCAATCACTTGATAAAAAATATCATCATTTCTATAAGGTGGTGCATAAGGTTCGTTAACAACGGTCCAGTAATTCACTTTGCCTTTTCCCATTGTAACTAACTGAGTTACGTGATCATTCATAATTTGCGTCAACTCATCTTTAGAGAAATTTCCATTTTTTATCCAGTCAGGAACATCGGCAGCCCAAATAATTGGAGCTCCCCAAATACCTCTATTAAGACCATTTTTTTCGGCAAAACGCGAATAATAATCTATTGGAGTCTGGGCCTCAAAATGGCCTCTGGTAGGTTGTGCAAAAGACATCCCAACGAAAATATTGCCACAATTAAATTCTTTGGACATTAAAATATCACCCTGTGAAGATCCTGGTTCAAAATAAACACAGAAGTCTAAATCTAATTCATTAGCATATTCTTTAAGAGTTGTAGGTTTCGATACTTCTGTTGCTTCAGGCGCGACTTCCGGACTTGGAGTTGGTTGAGGTTCTTGAGAAGGCTCAACCACTGGCGGCTCACTGGGTTTGACTTCTGGCTCTTGTGTGGGCTTAACAGGCTCCACAGTGGGAGTACCTAACCTGGGATCGACCTGTGACTCATCGTTGCCGGCAGCAAGCGCACTTTGGACACCAAGGCTCTTAAGAAATTTAACCAAAATGTTCTCTTTATTAGATTCTCCTAATTCAAACTCAACCGGAGGCTTACCGTCGAAAGGATTTTCAACAGTGACGCTTTCTATCTTTTCGGGATTGTTGATTTGCTCTTGAGTTAGCTCGCGAATCTGGTCTTGATTAAGTTCTTCGACTTGCGTATCGGTTAAATCAAGCCCAAAATCCAGAAAACTAATCGCTACGGTTTCGTCTTTTGATTTTTCAAAGATGCTGTATGAATAGTGCACCTGACTGTCTTCATCAACAGTAACAAATACACTATACGGTCTGATGATATATCCTTTTTCAGTAGAAAAAAGTACTAAATTGTGGCCATCTTTAGTTGTTCCGATGTGAAAGGCCACTGGTTGCTGGGCAGGGTCTTCGCTCACGGCGCTAATGCCCATTAACTTGTCAAACTGGCCCATGCCAGCCTCTTTAACAGCCTGCTGAATTTCAGCCGTAATCTCGGCACCATTAACCTCTTTAGCATAAATTCCAGGCTTGATCGGATCCTCGGGATTGGGCTGGGATTCGGCTTTGGGCAAAGCCGGAGTACAACCGGGGCGACTTTCTAACAACTTATTGACGTCGATATTAGGATTGTTTAATACTAAAGAAGCAAGCTCGTTTTGCTGGGCTAGATTGTTTAATTCATTTGACTCTATACCCAAAGTGCCTATGGCAAGCGCTACAACCGCTAAGGGAGTAATTTGCTCTATACTGGGTAAAATCCCACTCATTTCTGCCCATTTAGACAGAGGTTTAGGATCGGTAACTTTTGTCGACGGGACTGATTCAGTGTGCTCAGGGCCACCACCAAAACCGCCAAAGAATTTTTTAGACATAATTCCAGTAGAATGTAATGTCATTGATTTTTATTGTAATTATTGTAACCAAAACAACATTATAAGTCAATTATATCAGCTCCCTAGTATAATTGCAATAACTATAGGTTATTTGTTAAAAGTGTAGCTCAAAAATACGGCTGAATGAGGCGAATAGATAGCATCAGACTCCTGATTGGCATCAGAATCGGGTTCTTTGGTTCCTTGGTCTTTGAGATATAGTTTTTTTTGTCTTTCATGATACTGATTTATATCCGGAATAAAGAGCGGTAATTCTTTGGCTCCACCCATCAGAGCTTGCCAAGCCCCAACCGGAGTAACATAGCCAGCAACCAAAAAAGAAGTTTCTATTTTAAAAAGAATTTGGCCATTGGCAAGTAAACGACCTTCCAGGCGGTCTTTACGATCTTCATTCAAAATCACTGTTTGCCTGTCTAAACCAAACGCCACTGACGAAACTGTCCTCCTTCGTGTTGGTGGCACCTTATGCCTTTTATAGATAGGGTCATCTGGATCATTGAGCGGCTCAAACGGAGGAGCTAAGTACTTATCGAAAGAAACCAAGTGATCTATAGACTTATCTTTATGGCTAAGCTGGTTTTGAATTTGTTCGATAATTAAGGCGTTGTCCGCCATTTGCTTAAAAAGTCCGGGCAATAGATTGAGTTCAAGATAGTCAGACTGATGCAATTGCTCCACCCAGTGCCGGAAAAAGGCACCTTGAGGCCCGACTTGAGCGGTGAGGCGGGACAACAGCTCGTTTTGCCAATATTCGGGAATATCTGCATATTGCGGCCGTTGAAATAATAATTGGTGGTACTCAATGACAAAATGTTCATATAAAGACTCCTCGGCTTGAGCAAAATTAAACTCAAGAAAAGTCAACAACTCTTGGCGTAATTGACCTTGTAATTGGTCACTAAGACCGGCAAATTGCTTGCTTAGTTTGGCCATTTCGGCCTCAACCAATCTTGATAGTGCTGAATTTTCCTCGCTGGTTGCTCGACGGAAAACTTCGGCTTTTTGCGATTTGACTAAAGGCATAATTTGGGAATTAAAAAACAACTCAACTTCTGTTTGTTGGGAGTGATTGGCCCGCTCTTGCTTTTCAATCTCCTCCAGCGCCTGCAAAACATAATCTTTGAGATGCTCTTTGTCCGAAGGAGTGAACGTCTGATGGGATTCCAGCCTGGAAATCAATTTGATTGCCTGCTGATAAGAAGCCGGTTTTTTGCCAAACAGCAGAAAGGGCCGTTGGGTGTCGTTTTCAAAATAACTAAAAATCTCTTTAATATGTGGTAGGCTAAACGACCAGGCAAAATCGTTTTCGGTCGAGGCCAGGCGCCGGCGGCTGAAACCTTGCCAAACCTGACTTAAAGTCGAGGGATTAACTAAGGTGACTTTTAGATCCGGAAAATCGCCTTGACTGGACTTGAGATCGATGCCCAAACCCAACATTCCTGAAGAAATGATTAACGGCTTATGATCTTGATTGAAACATTTGTTCACAAAACCCTGGATTTGTCTGTCGACCTGGTCTTGCGTGACATCAGACAAAACCAGAGCGACATCAATGCCCGACTCTATAGCTTGCTGATAAAGCGCCTTGGCCTGATTGTCGTCCCAACAAATGATCATTTCCGGCCGGGTTTCTTTTTGCGCCGCCGCAATAACCTGATCGGATTGCTCTTGATCTGAAATGGGAATTTGTAACTCAGGTAAAATAAAACGCCGCGTTTTATCCTGCAGATCGACAACTTCGCCTTGAGTGGACTTTTCCAGCAGTTCGCCTATCTCAGTCAGTGAGGTTTTACCGGTGGCCGGATGGCGAAAGATTAAACTGCCGGAAGTAGCCAAAACTCCACCCCGCTGCTGATTTAGCCAGGCGGCAAAAGAATGCCGGGCGCTAACTGATCTTTCGTAGGGAAGACGCCACTTGCCATTGGTAAGATCGACAAAAAACTGATTGAAAGACTGATACTGCCGGCCGGGCAAAGCAATGCCGCGATAGCGATCTCTTAGCAGATCCGGCCGGATATAATCTCGGCCCTGGCGAAGCGAACCGGCTCTAGCCACATTTTCGGCCAATTGGGAAAAATAACTCTCTTGCGGGCTGATTTTGCCGTCTTGGCTTTTTAGATTAGACAAGATACCAGTGCTTACTTCCGGCTCAAAATCAGCGTCTGTATCCAAATTTTTTAATTTAGAGTTCATCTGCGAAAGAAGGTATGAAAAGGCCTGGCTGTTTTCCAACTTATTGTGAACAATTTGTAAAGAAAATTTGGGGGCAATTTCGGACAAAAATATATGTCGAAGTTTGTTTAGAAGAGTCAGGTCGGCAGACAAGGGCTGATCCGCCCGGGGCTCACTGGAGGGCTGAGTAAGTTCAGTAAGCGTTTCTGACTGCAAAATAGTGGTGATTTTTTTGAATAATAACCCGGTTTTTTGCTGGCCCAAAGACGAGAGTTCGACGGCGCCGGAGGATATTTCATAATTTGCATTTCTCTCGTTGGACACGCCTAACTCCTGAAAAAGAAGGCGGCCAAACAAGTAATCACCCAGACTGTCAATAACATAATGATTGGCTAAATTCAGATTTTCCTTGGTCTCGGATTGAGCCTGGGGATGGACCGCCTCTTTGGTATAAAGGCCAGCAACCGCGTGGACCTCGTCTAATACCCTAACGCACTCCGGATAAGTTTGGGGGAAGTTATCTATTTCTTGTGAGCCGTGAATGACTCTGTCCAGATTGCTAAAAATGGCTCTAATTCCCATCGCATCGGCGATTTTGTGAGGATCAGAAGCTTGAGATTGCAAAAGTGCGTCAAGCGGCGTTTCAGCCACTGGCGCCTGTAAAGGAAACAGAGTCGGCCATTGTGCGGTAGAGCTTGTTCTTTGTTGCAGATCGGGCAGATACTGCGGTGCGGCGCTTTGCAATAGTTCGGTAAGCTGGCGCTGTAGCTTGGTGTAGTATTGCGCTGATTCGGCCACTAATTTGGCTGTCGCCGTACCGAACTCAACTATCGGAGATTGGTTTCGGTCAGCAAATAAAGCCCGCAACATCAGATAGACCGGATTGAGAACCGAGCTTTTGCCGTCGCCGGTGTCAACTGCCGGAAAATTACCCAAACAATAGCTAGCCACCCCATTAAGTTGGATTGCCAGCTTGCGTTCATCCACCTGCTTAAAATCTTTAGTGGATAGCGCCAGCAGCAAACCAGTGGTTTTTTGGATTTGGGCTTGCCTGTCGACATTATCTGACGTATCTTTAGAAAAAAGTTGCTGGAACAGTAAACTAAGTTCGACCTGCAGCTGGGGAGCATCGTCTTTATTTTTTAATAAGCGAGCAAAGTGTTGATAAGAATCTTTGGTTTGCGTGAGATCAAGGGAATCAACTAGACTAGTGTCAATCGGCTCATAAATTATGGGGGTATATTTAATTTCCGAATTTTCGACGTTCATAAATAAATTCTAGCACAGAGAGAGTTATTGAATCTTGGTCAATTGGAAGTCCTGGAACAGAAAATTCTGGGTCGACAGATTCATGCCCTTGCCGAGTTTTAGTTCTTGCTCATGGCCATAAAGATGTAGTACTTAAGAAAATGCAAAAGTTTAATAAACACACTTATCTTATGATATTAAATGTATAATTTCACCACAAATAAATTTTTATAAATATTAATTAATGTATTAAATACGTCTGAAGTCTTAAAGAACATTGCTATATAATCGATGATTATTTTACACCAATCAATGAATGATTTAGTAATATGCTAGTATCAATTCCTATGATTATTATTAAAGCCTCGTCTATTAATGAAGCAGTTCGAAGTTGTTTCCATAAACTTTATCAGGAGAAAATTCGACCATTCGATCAAGATTTATACCGAGAATCACCTTTATTGCTTCAAATTTGTTGGCAAAAAACACATGTATTACACGTAAGTATTCTAAACAATCAATTTCAATTTGATAAGAACTATAAAATTATATCTGATTCAGATAGAACCATAAACAAAGTAATCTCTCATTATCAAACAAAGCTTCTAGATTCGAATAAACTCAATCTGCTAATCAGAGCTATGAAAAATAAGCCATCGTCGCGCAGACTTGTTTTAGATATTTGGCAAAACGAAAATGATATAAATTCAATGGACGAGGTACCTTGTGTTATATATTTCTGGTTTAGAATCGTGAGTAATGCATTGGAAATGCATACTCACATGAGAGCAAATGACGGGTTTAAAAAATTTTGGTTAAATTTAGAAATATTTTCTGCAATCCACGACCATGTTGCTAGAACAATCGATAAACAAGTTGGTCAATATCTGCATATTGTTGATTCTTTCCATTTCTATAGCAAAAATAAAAAAGAGATAGGCACTTTAATAAAAATCTTGTAGATCAAGATGCTCGAAGCTTGAAATTGGTCCTAGAATATGTTTGTCGCAAATATCTTTCTATCTGTTCTTCTATTGGATTATATACACCTTTTCGATAATGATCACCTTGCTTCAGTCGATATAAAAATGGCGCGGGTTTTAAAGTCTCGATAGAGTTGATAAAATCAGGGTGCACACATCCGTGTCTATATTTTTTCATATGCACAGATAGTTCTTCCGAAGAAAAGCCAATACATGCAAAGTACACTGCCCGAACCCCCTTTTTCTTAAGAAACGATATCACTTTTTTTATTGTCCTCGCTGTCACTATATTATCATCGAGTATAAGTACTGACTTATTTATCAAGTTAGGAAATTTTGTTATTGCCGATTCTAATTTAGTCTTTCTTACTGTTTTTGATAAATCAGAAGAATAAGTAGAGTTGACAAGATATATTCGAAAACTTTCCTTTTGGTTATTTAACTTTAAAAAAGTATTCAGGGCAAAGGGGATCTCTATCCCCCCGTATTCGATGCCTATAATAATGTTCCATCGAATCCCTCTTTGGTAATGTTTTGTAAGTTTGATGCACAGAAGAGCAATTTCATGAGCATTATTGGCTTCTCGATACATTTTAATCAACAATGTATTAACATCTATAAATCCAGAATTATTTAAGCGAATCTTTTTGTATAAATAGCTGGTAATTTCCTTTATTCCTAATTTGACTGAAGATAAATTTAAAGGAAGTTGATTATGTATATAGAGTTTGTAAAAAATATCTACTATATACTGGCAACATTTCATATAGTCTTCGTAATCTGAATGAGTAATCTTCTCTCCATATGGAAGATATCTTTCTGCTTGATTCACAGCATGAAGAAGCTCTAGCAGATGTTGTTTATAGTTATCTAATAATCCAAGTAAGAGTATCTTTTCTTCATTATTTGGAACCACTTTAGCATCTAAATACTTGTTCAGAAAAGTCTGAGCCTGAAGTAATTCATATTTTACCTGTTTTACCAAAAGTAAAGCATACTCCTGTTTTCTAAAAATATAAAATGACAAACCCCTCAATAAGAAGTAATTCCCAACTCTTATTCTCCTAGATAGATATGAATTTACTCTGTGATCAAAATACTCCTTTAACAAACTTCTTGTTTGAGAATAGACAGAGACTTTAATTCTCAACGCCCCAGTTGAATCAAAATTGTCAATAGTACGAAGAATTTGTTTTTCATCTTTAGAAAAAAAAGTATGAGGAAAAGTTAATACTTTTTGTTTGTATTTCTCCAAGTTTGAAAAAATAATCTTTTCTTGTTTTACTAGTTTATGTGCTGAAATACTGACTCTTTTGTTAATTATATTTTGGAAACGGTAGTTCAAAAACATTTCTAAAAATTAATTTGTTCTAATGCTTGATGTAAACGTTGCCAAGCATGAATCGCCCAATTTTTATGTGAATAGTTTATCGACTCTCTTATTGCCTGTAAGGCTCGATAACATTTTAGTCTTTTTATGACGTCTTTTTGAGTTGAAGTGATAGATAGATCTTGGTTCATTAATTGCCAAATTGGCATCCTGTCCTCATACCACAACCACATCGATGCATAATCCCAAAGAGGGTCTCCTATAATGGATTCGTCCCAATCCACGACTCCTAATATCCTGGTATTAGAATCAACCAATATATTTTTCAAATTCATATCTCCATGTACTAATTTTCCCTGTTCGCATTTTAATCCCCAATCCGAAAGATTTCGGATTAAATTAGCACTTCTTTCAAGAAGGTTTTTTGGGACAGAAGTTGATCTCATTGCGGCATCAATATATTCTAAATTCAAAGTATTAGAAAGATAAGATTGCCAATCGCTGTAAACTCCCTCTCCTGACTTATTTATATCTCCAAATCTTAAAAAAGACATTGCATGTACTTGTGTTAGCACTACCTTTAAATCATTAACAAAATCTTGAGTCAACGTATGGTTGAGAAGCGTACCGAAATAGTTACTTGCGGGCTTGCTAGGAATCCATTCATCTATTATGTATGAATAGTCTGTATTAACAATAGGACTGAAAGATTTTACTCTTTTAGGAACTCGTATCCCTGACTTCATTAACAATGGCTGAAGAAGTTGTTGTTTATCAATTTTTTGTTTCATATGATTTTGAACGATTTTTAACAACATCCTATAATTATTTGATTCAACTACATAAACTTCATTTGTTTCACCGGTTTCTATTCTAGTTAATTTAACACTACTGATGCCAAATTCTGAGGTCAGAATCTTATCTAAATCTGACCTATTTAATGAACCACAATACTGATTGTTTTCCATTTTATTCTGTTTTGCCACGCAGAACGGATTTATCTTGGAGCACTAACTTATTGGCGATTGTTATATCCAACTTCTCTTCAGGATAAACCATGTCGTTCTCATCCACATAGCATCGATGAATTTTGTATTTTATGCCTGGATAAGTTGGGTTAATACCAACCTCTCCCTTAGGTAATAAAGCATTCATAGGCGTTAGAATATGTTTTTGATTCCAATACTCCCAGATACGTCTTGCTCGAGTAGATTCATACAGATAATATTGAGTAGCTAAATTTGGATTATTTCTCATCTGTCGATGCAACATATGTCCGAGTATTGACGGATTAGCACTAATTAATCCGTCTAAGGACAATGTAGCTGATGGAACTTGTTGATTACCAAGCATTCTTCGCCTAATATATTGAGCCAAACGCCACTTCATAAACGAGAAGAAGTGATCTCTAGAGAAATGGCGGAATATTCTACCCTTAATAGAAGCTTGAGTTAAGTAATCGGCTAGCTGTCCTAAGGTTGGCTTAAACTTCTGCAAATGAAAGCCACTATATAAAGTAGGTACCAAATCAAAAATCATTCGGAAATAATTCCATGTATTAAGCTCACCTTCAGCAGCCAATTTTTCGGTTTCAGTATCGTCTTGATACAAAGCAATATACTCAAGAATAACTTCAAAATATGGATTTCCTAATTCAGGCATGGTTTCAATTGCTATTCTGAACAATTCTTCAAAATTCACTTCATCTACTGCTTCAAGATTATAATCAACACAAAGTTTTAAAAACGAATCTACTCCTAATAATTCCTGCTGAATTTCTCTTTCAATAACATCTATATCTTGCTTTAATATAGAACCATTTTGGACTAAGCCCAAAAAAACTTCAGAGTGCAAAGAACCGAATCTAAGATAATCCAACCAATTTTCTTCCATATTAGCCCCATTGCAACTTTCTGGATCAAGAGTTATGGCAAGAACATCCAGTTTATTAAATTTTGGATTACTAGGAATTTGGTCATTTAAAATAAACTTAGATAGATTATGGATTCGTCCGTCTGTTCTCAAAGGAACTGTATAGACACTAGCTCCCAAACAACCTCCACTAGCATAAAGAGTCTTGTTACCATTCATAATTTGATCTAGATTAGGCGTGATATGTATGAGTGTAAGCCCATCACCTTTGTTAATTTGATCAAATAGTCGATTGTGTTTAAATAAATGCCCGTTTGGCGTTTCATTAACTAAATGGTATTGCCAAGCAACTTCCACTGGATCTATAGATTTGCTTATTGGATCATTTTCAAAAAGCGACATTAAGGGATTGATTTCTGGATTCAAAGCAGCTCCAAATTGATTTTTAGACAAAGGAAGAGTAGGATAGCCTTCCACATTAGACATTGATAAAACATGTCCATATCTTAAACGATCCAACCGATTAAGAATCTCTCGAGTTTGTTGCCAAAGGGTATATTGATGAATATCGCTTTCTAACTCATAATTCCCAAGTTTTGTTTTAGAAATTACGGGATTAGGCGCAGAAACTATATTCATTTCGACTGCCGCTCTAATCACTGATTTAGGCTTATATTGACTTTCATCAAGTGCATATTCTTCACTCTTCAGGGTAAACCTACCAGCACATGACAATAACTTTTGAGCGCTTTCTAAGCGGATAAATTCCGATTTCGGCCACCAGGTAAGTTTTGGTAGTCTAAATCGATCTAGTAAATCTGCATGCATAATAATATCCAAGCTAATTCCATAGTGTTTCATAATTACCTCTGGAACTTCTTTATAAAAATATTCATGATATGTGCATAGTGCTTTAATCGTTTGTATATCTTTATCACTAAGAACAAGTCCTCTTTGTTCAAATATATCTATATTATTACTCATCCATTCAGCTGATCTTATCCCATGATCTGGATCTCTCCTATCATCTTGCCTACCTAAATCGTGAATACCGGCTGCAATCGCAATATTTTTTGTTTCCTGTCCACTTAAACCTTCAAGTTGTGACAAAATAAGAGCATATATTATTACTCTAGTTAGATGATTTAAGCCATGAATGCTATTTAGGTGTTTGGAATCGATCCATTTACTTTCAGGAACATATTTCAGAATTTCCTCAACTTTAAGAGGAGAAAATTGAGGAAAAATTTCTTTAATGTTCTTGCTCTCAGAAGTTAGATGAGACACGAGGTAATTGAGCGTTTCTCTATCCATAACCTGAATTGGTATTTCATTAAAATCTTTCTGATATAAAGGAATTGATTCTCTTGATGAAGATAGTTTCTCAGTAAACCGAATTCCATATAAATTCTCTAATATTAATCTTAGTTCAGGATGAAACCTTGATGGTTCATTTGATGCTAAATCCTGTACTTCAGCTCGAGATATAAAAACTGCATCAACTGCTTCATTCGTTGTTAGCTTAATATCATCCTTTAGTGTAGTTTCGAAAACATTGATGTATTTTTTTGCATTCCCTGAGCAAGGAAAAATTAGATCTCCTTTATGACTTAAAAAAATTGGTTTACTTGAATTAATCTGATATTCCTCAAATAGTTCTCTTAATGCTGTTAGAGAGTATGTTTCCCCAGTAGACACATGTCCACCCAAAGATGAACTTAAAGCGATAGATCCATCCTCATCCTGAATACGCTGTTGCATTAGAATGTCACCATTCTGACTCTTGATAATTATATGGATAATGCGATGGTTCAAGTTCTGCTCATATATCTCTGGCAAAGACGCATTACCAATAACTCTATTCTGATTGTCAACAATATCCAAATATTCTATACTCATGATAAAATAACAAAGTAGATGTTATTTTAACATATAATATTATGGGTTATAAATGTTGATTTCACCACGAGCGGTTATTTTTGATTTAGACGACACATTGGTTAATTCCACAGAAATAGCAAAAAAAATTTTACCCACAGTTTACGCCAATAATCTTCATTTGTTTCCTGGTAAAAATGTTGAGGCAGTTAACAAAGTTGCATCTCAGATCTATCACAAACTCATCTATAAACAACGCTTACCTATTCCTACGGCAGATATTATCGTTTTATTTGAAATATTTAAATCTTTTCACATTTCACCACTACCACTAACCAAAATTACCAAACTTAGGCAACAAATTGATCAAATCTTTATCAAAAATACAAGAGCTACACCAAATGCCAGAATAATATTGAAAAAGCTTAAAAACAAAAATTACAAAATTGGAGTGCTAACTAATCGGTCGTTTAGTCAACAAAGCCAAAAACTCATCAAAACCAAACTTTTACAGTATGTGGATTATCTAGCCACAATTGAAATGTTTCCTGCTGCCAAACCAGATCCAAGAGCTTTTCAATATATTCTTACTCAACTAAAAATCAAACCAAATGAAGCTGTCATGGTCGGTAATAGCTTGGATGAAGATATTCTAGGTGCAAAATCTATAGGGATGAAAGGTGTTTTATTAAGAACTCCTTGGGAAAAATATTCTCCAAATGATGAAAATAAAGCTGACTTCATAATTACCGATTTAAAAGAATTATTCAACCAAAAGATCTTTTGACATAAAAATATCGTTCTTAACTTCGTCCTTCGACATGGCTCAGGATAAATCCTTCGGCTCTGCTTAGAATAAATATGCGATGGGCCACTTGCTAATTTTGGATTGTTAAGACAGATTAACTCTTTATCCAATAAACAGATCTACAAAACTAACATCATTTCATAGCACTGGTTTTATTAATGAAAATTATGAAATCACAGTTGGTTTGCGAGTACTACTTTAGAATCGTGATTACCTACCAGTTCATGGAAAACTTAATCATATATAGATAGAGATCGTATAACACTTATACATTATCCTGGAACCTTTAATCCTTCTCCTCACAAAGGCCATGTCGAAGTTACACAAATGGTTCATGATGAGGCTAATTTGTGTTAATGCCGGCGAGCTGGAAGTCCTGGAACAGAAAATTCTGGGTCGACAGATTCATGCCCTTGCCGAGTTTTAGTTCTTGCTCATGGCCATACACCAAACCTTCTTGAGTTTGACTAACTTTGATTTTGGCTCTTACCGTAATCTGATAACGTGGCTGCGATATCAAGCTCATTGTCGAACGTTCGCCGTAAGCGCCGTAATAATCAATCGGATACATCATATTGGTAACGATTTGTTTATCCAAAATTTCCAGAACCGATTCTTGGCCGTCTTGATATTGATCGCCAATTGTAATGGCGTCGTATTCCCATTGATAGGCGTTGTTTTTGATTAAAGTAATGGTGTGCCATTTCAGCTTGTCGCTAAAGGGCTTGGCCGACAGCTGCATAACTGTACCGCTGATTTCAACTGTGGGAAAAGCGAGTTCGATAGGCGCCCCGACTGCCAAAGTGGAGCGGTTGAAATTAACCGATCCGGTTTTGAGCTTACCTGAAACTTTCAGCTTGAGATCAAGATAAGTGTCGTACTGGCTAGCAGAATAATAAGGATAGGTTCGAACCGATAAAAGCTCAGCTTTGGGCTGGCCAGTAAGGTCTTTCTCTACCATTCCCGGCCGGAGCGAAAAGGCCAACCAGCTGGGCGGCCTTTGCGTGCTGGCCCACCACAGTCCCTGACTCATTTTCACTCGGGCATAGACAAAGTTTTCTTTTTTGACAAAAAGCTTATAAAAAGAAATGATGCCTACAAAGGCAATACAGGCAAAGAAAATTGAGAGAAACCAGTTGTCCAAAAAAAATTTATAGGTTTTGCCTATTATGTTGCTCCGAAACACCCCCGGGGTGTTGTTTGATTTTTTGGACATGTGTAAAGCAATTATATATTAAAATAGGCCTATGATGCAACGACTATGCGCGCTGATTTTGCTGATTATCATCAGTCCTCTTTTGGCGTTAATCTATGCTCTGATCAAATTGGACTCAAAAGGGCCATTTGTTTTTCGACAAAAACGGGCTGGCAAAAACCAGCAGCCGTTTTGGCTGTATAAGATCCGAACCATGAAACTGGGGGCGGAAAAACAACAGAATGAACTCAAAGCTGAAAATGAAGCTGACGGGCCGGTTTTTAAAATTCACCATGACCCGCGCTATACTCGAGCGGGTCGGTTTATTTCACACACCGGCCTGGATGAGCTCTTACAGCTGGTTAATATTGTTAAGGGCGAAATGGCTTTTGTGGGCCCCAGACCTTTACCTATACACGAAGCTAAAGCCGTGCCCAAAAAATACCAAGCGCGTTTTCAGGCCTTGCCCGGCATAACTTCGCTCTGGGTAATTAAAGGCGCTCAACACCAAAACTTTGCCAAATGGATGAGCGACGATCTGGAATATGTAAACAAAAGATCATTATGGCTGGACTTGAAAATTACAGTTAAGAGTTTAAAAATGCTAATATCAATGCTATGGAAACAAATAAAAGCCGGAGGCTAATCGCGCTGGTTTTGGCACTGTTTATAATCACTTTGGGGCTAGGCAGCTTTTTGATAATCAGAAATCAAGATGAACCTGAACGGCAAACTCAAGACTCGCAAAAGCTTAATTTTTATGAATTCAGCCAACTGATTGCCAAACATGATTATGACAGTTTGGCGCTATTGCTTGGAGCCAAAGACTTAAAGCCAGTGCTTAAAAAATTCGCGATCGCCAAGCCTGGTTCTAAACCAAAAGTGACCTTTGTTAATCCTGATGAATATGATTATATGGGCGAGATGTCTGAACCTATAGTGAATGAATCCGGCTTTAGACTCTTGATCAATTTTGATAATCAAAATACCGGCTCCGAGATAATCTTATCAGGTAGAGAGAATTTGCAGACTAAGAGCTGGTGGTCCGGAATTCATCAACTGAGAATTGGCTATAATAATAACAATGAGTGGTACTTGAATATCCATAATGGCCGGCAAGAAAACAGCGTTTATTATTTGACGATTAATAAAATTAAACCTCGAATAACCTTTATTTTGGAATTTGTCGACACCAATGGCTCCCGGATTTTGATCAAAGACACTAGCGGCCAGGAGCTTGCTGTAGTAGACATTAGTGCCAATAAAGATTTAAAAATGCCATCCGGCTTGTTTCCCTACTCTGATTTGAAAGTCGGCGTTAATTTGCCTCCACAGGGAAAACTGATTATTAATAAAATTTTGTATTACTCATTTATTGCTAATTAATGAGGCCAACCAGAAATCTAAACAGCGATCTTATTTATGAAAAGATTGACGGTCAGCTGACTGTCTTTGATACGCGTCAATCGGCTTTATACACTTTTAACGAAAGCGCCGGCTTTATTTATAAGCGACTAAAAAGCCGTCAAACGCCGGCTCAGATTTCCCAAGCCATGCAAAAACACTACGAATTGACAAGAGAAAAGGCGGATAAAGATCTAGGGCTTTTTTTGAAAGAGCTTGAAGCCAAACAAATATTGCTTAGTCACCCACAGAATAGTAAAGATAACAGTCGGATCAACGAAAGTCAGAACGCGCAGGCTAAAAGGCCGGCTCGACAACCAAAAAAGATTACCAAATCGGGTTAGACCAGCCGATAATCGCCTTTTTTCAGAAAAAATATCCAGTCGATTGGTTTTAGTGAGCTTGGTCACTGCTAAGTTAATGGGAATGGAAACTCGATAATATTTTTTTAGGAGTGTGAAAACCGGATTGAGATAATTTTGAAGAGAATATTGTTTGATTAATTGATTAAACTCGGGCCATTTTAATCGACTTGATCGGCGCTCAACACTAATCACTTTTTCCAAGAATTGATAACGAGCCGCGCCAACAAAATTATGATGAAATAGATGAAGAGCCAAATACAAAACCAGCAGATTGGCTTTTAAAATTGGATAATGCTGCTGACGCAATGAAATTGTTCTTTTGGTGGCTAAAGCCAGAGCCGTGAGCTTGTCTAATAACCGCCGCGGATAAAGCCAGTTAAGCTTGCCTAACTCAGTCATCATAAAAACCAGCTCTTGATGAAGATCAAACGTAACCACAAAGCCATTAATGGATTTGTGAAAAACCAGTTCCGGCTCATAGCGTTTGGGACTAATGCGCCAAGGGGATAATTTTTTGGCAGCCAAAACGTATCCTTGCTTTTTTAGAATTTTGACCGCTTTTGGCAAATCGGCCCCATCAATTAACACATCGCAATCAGCATAGAAACGCCGGGGGTGACTTCTTTCAAAATATAAATGAAGGGGTAAGCCTTTTAAAAATAAATAATCCAATTGGGCTTGAGAAAATACCTGATTAATTTGATTAATCTCTTTGAAATAATGGCTGGATTGCATTAAGTAAACAGATTCGGGAGTGATAATCCCTCGGCCACACTTAACTTTGGTCAGCTTGCCAACAACTTGACTCGGATAGATTCGGCCGTCGCTGTCTAAATTATTGTCGCCTTTGGCAATCAAGTATCTGGCGGTTTTATAAACAACCCGGTGACAAACAAATTCCGACCCTTGCCGATATAAAACTAAGTCATCGATTTTTAATCTGGAAAAGGTGGTTTTTTTATAGTAAATCGTAGAACCGGGAGCAATTAACGGCAGCATGCTCAAGCCCTGAGTCAGTTTGATTGTCAGTTCTGAATCGGTCTTTTGGATAGCCATTATTTTTAGGTAATAATATCAAAATGGTAGAATATAATACATAATGACCGCCATGGAAAAAGTTTTCAGAAAAGCGTATTCACTTTTTCAGAATCAGGGTTTGCTTAACAAAATCAACAATTATTCGCATCTTTATTATGACGAACCCGCCTTTTTTAATTATATCAGCGACATTTCGCTTAACACTCAGCAACTTGATAAGCCGGAAAAATACTATTCTTATCTGACAAATACTTTGGCAAGCGGAACCTCATTTGAATCGTCCTCCCAAGCTTTGACCAAATGTCTGAGCGAAACCGCAGAAAGAATCTGCCTGTATCTTTATCCAATTAAAAAAATATATTTTGGCAGCAGTTTGAAATTAGGTCAATCGGCTCTTGATCTGGGGCTTTACGCCAATGGACCGGAGTTCATAAGAAAAAGGCTTGGCTGGACAAAGGGCATAAATCTTTTTGATCAGTCGCTAGTTTCTATTCCGGCTCAACTGGTATATTTACAATATTATCATTACTTAATGTATATCAAGAATGGACAAGAACGAATTCTGGCCCCTGTAAATAGTAATGGGGCTGCTTCAGGCAAATCCAAAACCGAAAGTATTCTGCGTGGATTGTATGAAACCATAGAGAGAGACGCGGCCATGACCTTCTTTTTGATCAAAGCCCAAGCGCCAAAAATAGATATTAGTTTGATCAACAATCCGAAAATACAACGGATCCTAGATAATTACCAACGCTACCACCTAGATTGGCAGCTGTTTGAAATAACCAATGATATTGGTGTGCCAAGTTTTTTGAGTCTGCTAATTGATCGTTCTGGAATTGGCCCGGCCTTGTCCGCCGGCGTTAAGACTAATCTCAGCGCTCTTCAGGCCATCCTTGGCAGTGCCGAAGAAGCACTCGCCGCCAGAATCAGCGCCAGAAACACGCTAATTAAAAATAATTCTTTGGCAACCAACGATGACGACTTTATTATTGATAATTGGCAGATGAGATCAAAATACTGGAGCCGATTGGACAACCTCTCCCAACTTGACTTTTTACTTAATCAAAAACCTCAAAAATTAAAACCAGATAGAATAACTATCAGAAATATAAATCTAAATCAGCAATTGAAATCATTAACCAAAATAATGCAAAAACAGTTCCAGGCTGTTTTTGCAGTCGACATCACGCTGCCGTTTTGTAAACAAATAGGACTATCGGTAAACAAGGTCATCGCTCCAGAATTACAACCCTTTTATCTTAATGAAGCTCATCGAGATTTGAACCAAACCCGGCTGAACCAGGTTTCTGATTTTTATCATCAACCCAAACTTGTTATTAATTCCAGCCCGCATTTTTACATATGAATCAGTCAAAAAGGATTGCCCAATTATTAAACAAACCGGTTTCGTTGTCGCAGAAATTTAACGAGCAAACCAAAGCCAAAAAAAATAACTTTGGTAATCAACCGCCAAAGCAATGGCCCAAAAGTTGGAAAACTGTTCAATACAAAGCTTATGCTCGGTTTCCGGAAATTAATCTACCCACCCCTGCCAAAACTTTTGCCTTACAAAACGTTTTAAAGCAAAGACAATCGTCTCGACAATTTGGTTTAAAGCCGATTAGTAAAACAAAACTCAGCCAGTTGCTCCATTATGGGGCCGGGTTGATAAATCCACAGAATAATGAAAAACGAGCCTATCCGTCTGCCGGAGGACGCTATCCCTTGGAAATATATTTACTGTCTCTCAAAACCGAGCTGCCAACCGGACTTTATCATTACTATATTAGAAACCATTCTCTTGAACAGTTGCCAATGGTAGAAGATCTTAAGATTAAAGACGCCTTTGAAGAGAATTGGGTTAGTCGAGCCAGCCTGCTGATAATAATTACCGCTGTCTTTAAAAGAACAACGATTAAATATGGCGATCGGGGCTATCGCTATATTTTGATGGAAAGTGGGCATCTGGGACAGAATTTATACCTAGTTGGTCAATCTCTTAACCTAGGATGTTGTGCCATTGGCGGATTTGTGGACAACCAGATCAATCAATGGCTTGATCTTGACGGCAATCAGGAATCAGCTATTTACGTGCTGGCTCTAGGGGAACAACCTTGACAGCCAAAATCAAACTGCATATACTGTAATTATGCGTTTCAGCTTCAATCATTTGTTATTGAGTTTTGTAATCATTCTTTCAACCATAATTGGTTTGCAGCTCTATTATTTGTCAACTAGTAACTCAAATTATTTACCTCAAGAGGCCCTAAATAATCAGGAGGTTGTTAATAATGATCCTGTATCCAAATTCAACTGTCCCACTGATTCCCCCACTGCCAATATGTCGCCTTTTTTCTATCAGAAATTCAGGGCCGGCGTTTTGAAACGATCAACCTATGTTCATGAGATAGAAGGTAAGATTATCCAAACCGGAAAACGCCAAGGAATATTGGCAGAAACTAATGAGGCCTATGATTTTCTGATTATTCTGGATAATGGCACAGATCAATATCCGCTCCCGATTAAAGATGATTACGCTGACAAGATTAATATTTGGTCAGAAGGCAAACCGGAAGATCCCTTGACCCTTAACGATTTGAAAATTGACATGAAAATTAACGTCAGAATAATTCTGACCTTTGATTTGAATAAATGCAACTATATTGTTGACAAAATAGATATAATGAAACTAGACTAATAACAATGAAGAATAAATATAGTCAGCCAAAAATAACCAAAAAAAAACTCCGGCTTAATTTTATGTCGCGAAACAATCGTTTTTATGACTCCTATGATCTTTTGCTCAATAACAGTGGCGTATTGTTGGCCCAAAGCGGCTGCGGCGGCTGTTTTTTGCAGGATACATTAATTGCCACTCCTGGCAAAAACAGAAAAATCAATCACTTTCAACCAGGCGACACTGTTCTTTCTTACAATTTCAAAAAACACAATCTTACGAAAAACAAAGTAGTTGAAGTCCTTAAACACCAATCAAACGATGGTTATTATTATCTTATTAATAAAAAAATTAAGGTTACTGGTAATCACCCCATGTTTACTAATAACCAAACTTGGAAACGGGTTGATCAACTAACACTATCTGACACCTTGTTAAACGAAAATGGTGAACCCGAAGAGATTAAACAAATTGAAAAAAGAAAAGGCGGTTTAGTAATTTACAACCTTCATCTCCAAAACCAAGAACATAATTATTTTGCTAACGGTGTTTTGGCTCACAATGCGGCTATTGACAGCAAATAACCGCTTCAATTACTTGTTGTTTATTTAAACTAAATTCAAATTGATAAAAAACCTGACTGTTTATAAATTTGGTTAAGAGTTCCAGCTGTTTTGTTTGGTCGTCCTTGGAGCTGGTTACCTGAGGCAACAACTGACTAAGGATTATTCTTTGATTATTAAGTAATTTAAGTTGAGTCTTTGGGCTTTGAGACAAAAAATTAACTGACTTGATCAAATAAGGATCAGTAGTTCTTGTGATTTTGGAGTTTTTTTCCCAAAAAGGTAACTGATAAAAATAAAAACGTTTGCCAATCTGCCTGATCGCCACCAAATCATCGGCCAGAACCGGATATTGGCCAGCCAGTAATTGGCTGACAGTTGACTTGCCCGCTCCTGAGGGCCCTACAAAAAGCATTGCTTGATTCTTAATTAAACTGGCTGAGGAATGTAACATCATTCCCCGGTGACAAGACAGCAATCGATACAAAACGGTTTTGATAATTAGCTCAAGTTGAGTAATGTTAATTAGATAATGGGTCGCGGCTCGTACCGGACTTAATTCTTGGAATAACAGGAGATAATAATATTGCTTTGCTTTTTTTAAAATGAAATCTGTAGGAGCGGCTTCGTTAACATGCAAAGTATAATCAATCTTAGCCGGCTTTTTGACCAATAAATATCCTTGATAATGTTTGCGTAAGGTTGGTAAGATTTGTTTGAGATAAACTGAGGCTGGGGTTTGATAAATAAGTCTTATAACAAAACCAGCGATATTTATATAAAGCGTTCTTTTGATATTAGTCATCACAAAAAAAACTGACCTAATTATAAAATACAACTATACTAATCACAATGAGCCTCGATAGTGAAATTTGGATTCTTTATCATGCGCTTTCCCAGGAGAATCTGCTTTCTGGTCTCACTGACCAAACTCAAAGCTTTAGTGACGAACCGAAATTCCCCTGCTTTACCTGCAAGAACAAGCAACTATTTGGCGCTGGCATTGACAAAAATAAAAAATTGGCCTTGCTAAAAGCTTTGAGCGAATTGGCAGAAAAACACATTGTGACAACTCAAGAGAAAACCTCATTATCCCCGGAAACTTATGGCTCTGCTGGCGGCTTTGACCAGCAAACCACTATAGAACGAGCCGTCTATGAAGCGATTGAACGACAAGCGTACCGGAAATTCTGGCAGGCTAAAATAATCCCTCCGGCGATTAGAATTAATCAGGTTAATCATCGAGAAATACAAACACTACTGAGCACAATAAAACAATACCGTTTAGTTGTTGACGTTTTTGATATCACCAACGAGTTTGGAATTCCGACAATAATGACCATTTTGATTGATTCCACCTCTAAAGGACCGGGATTTAATTTGGGGCTTAGAACCAATACAAATCCAAAGAAAGCAATCATTGGATCGATAATGGATGCCCTGCTTTCGAGACGACTCTTGAAACAATTAATGATTGAAAAACCCCAGGCAAAATTAATTCATTGGACCAAATCCTATGTTTTTAATAGTAAGCACTATTTGGGACAGTTTGCCTTTATCAAGCCTACCCATCAACGCGTTGATTTTCTCTTTGGTAAAAAAATCAAATATCAGAACTTGACTAAATATTCGCTCGAGCAACAGGCGTTAACCAAAATAAATAAACAGCGAGTTAATTTGATTCGCCACCAATTACCGGCTTTTACCAAAATTGGTTTTTATGTTTATCAAGCTATAATTACTCAGCCATGAACAAAAAATGGCTTTTATTAATATTGGTAGTCATTCAGGCAGTTATTATTGTTTATCTGATTCAACAATATAGACTCAAGGCCCGAAACCAACGAGCGGCTTCGCTCAATTTTTTGTCAAAAACAATGGCGGTTAAGAACCGCCAAACGGATTTAAAATACTTTTATGAGCCCAAAGCCAACTCAATAATTAATCAGGCTGATTTTCAGAAACCTTTTCCAGCCAAATATACTATTAATAGTGATCGCCTAAACGAGCGTTTTGATTACGATCCGAAACAAGCGGGAAATCACCATCGCATTGTCACTTTGGGCGACTCTTATACTTTTGGTTTATACGTTAATACCTTTGAGAATTATTCGGAAGTTTTGGAAAAAATGTTCCAACAGCCAGCTTGTTTAGCCAAAAAACCGGTTGAGGTAATCAACTTGGGGGTGTGGGGATATGATTTGCATTACTCTCTGGAAAGATACCGGCTTAGAGGAATTAAGTATCAGCCAGACATGTTAATTTGGTTGATTAAACAAGACGACCTGGAGCAAATTAATGAACAGATGATCCCCATTGAAGAGCAATGCACACAAGAGCTGATTGACAAAAGACAGTTGAATGATCTTAATAAACCGGGCTATCTAGAGTGTTATCGGGAAGCAATTACAAATATTCAAACCGAGCTGGGCTTGAAAAAGAATTTGGAGCGATTGGACAGGATAGTTAATCAGTATTTGCCTTTGCTACCCGAACGGATTGTTTTGGTTGGCTTAGCCAATACTCAAGCTTCATATAAAAGCTGGATTAAAACGCTAACTAAACGGCGGGCAGGAATTACTTATTTGGAATTGCCCAATCTTCACCAAAATTCCAAGAATTATTTTGCCCCCAACGACTATCATCCTAATGCGCAAGGACATAAATATTTGGCCAAATGGCTTTTTGATTATTTGCTAGAAACGACTGAGCTGAAATGTCAATAAACCAATTTACTCGACAAACTCACGGTAATTGGCGCTGTTGACCGTAAAAGCGTTGCCCTCGTGATTAAGGATTTTCCAGGCGGTTTTGCGGACAATGGTTTGGGTAATTCGCTTGAGAGTGCGGATGCCGGCGTCAAACCCGAGCGGCCGGATGAGCACTGGCCAAACGGCATCATCGATTTTCAGGTGTTGCGGACTCAGGCCGGCTTCTTTGATGGCTGAGGGCAATAGATACTGCTTGCCAATGTGGATTTTTTCCTCATCCGTATAGGAGGGCATCTGAATGACTTCTAACCGGTCCATGACTGCCGTGGCGATTTTGTCCGTGTTATTAGCCGTTGCCACAAAAATCGACTGCGACAGGTCAAACGGGTAATCGACATAATGATCGGTAAAGGCTTTGTTTTGCTCCGGATCAAGTAACTCCACCAACACACCCATAATTTCCTGACGCTTATCCTCAGACACTCTATCAAGCTCATCCAAGAGAATCACCGGATTGTTGACCTGCACCCGACGTAGGGCCTTAATAATGATTCCGGGTTCGGCCTCAGAATGGATGCGGGACAGACCGCGCAAATCCAGAGCCGAAGCCAGGCCGCCAAAGGGAATTCGGACTAGCTGGCGATTTAGGGCCTCAGCCATTGAAACCGCCATCGTGGTTTTACCAGTCCCCACCAAGCCCACAAAACAAAGAATGGGAGCACGAAATGACTGCTTGTGATCGTTGTGAAGCGGAGTAAACTGCCCGCTATTATGCTCTGTTCCATTCCCGATTTGGAACTGGCGCTGGAGGATGATGACGGATAAGAATTCCAAAATCCGCTGCTTGATTTGGTTTAAACCGTAATGATTTTTGTCAAAAACAGTTTTGGCTCTGGCAATGTCTAAAATGTCTTGGCTGTTTTTGGTCCAGGGCAAATTGACCAGCCACTCGATGTAGCTAGTGGTTTGTTCATAATAGCCGTAAGAACTAGCCTGACCAGAGCGCAAGGACAAGCTGAGCCGCTCCAGCTGGGTACTGACTTTTGCCTCCAACTCGGGTGGCAACTTGGCTTTTAGAACCGTTTCTTTGAGTTTGTTAATCTGAAAATCCATTTGCTTTCAGTATACAAAAAATCCCAACAGTAGAGGTTAATACTTAGAATAGTCGGTATGGTCTGGGCCTTTTATTCTGTTTGTTTCACTCAATTCTTGAACTGGACTTTTCTTCCATTGATTATAAGCAGACAAATCTAATTCTGTAGCAGCAGTTTTTGGGGGTTCTTTTGGTTTTGTCGAAAGAAACTCACGGACAAAATTAGCTATACTGGTAAACCAACCGTCTGTTTTCACTATTGGTTCAAGTGACTCAATTTCACCATTCATAAGAAGATGGTATCGTAAATACAAACTATAAGCAATATTAAATCAGCTTAAAAACTTGCCAGAAAGCCTGGATATACTCAAGGCGGCGGTTTTGGTATTTGAGGTAATAGCTATGCTCCCAAAGATCAAGGGCAATTAGGGGCTTGTCGCCTTGCAGATAAGGACTGTCCTGATTAGAAGTACTGTAAATCTCGAGATTGCCAGACGGCTTTATTACCAACCAGGCCCAACCGCTGCCAAAATGCTTGGCAGCTGTTTGGCTAAACAAGTCTCGAAACTCCCCCAGCGAGCGGTATTCTTGTTCAATTCGTTTTATAAGCGCCGCGTCTTTTTGGTTTTGGGGAGAAAGAATTTGCCAAAAGAAAGAATGATTGAGATGGCCGCCGCCATGATTGCGCAGGACTGTCTTATCGGCCTCAGGCATTTCTAGAGTTTCGAGCTTGCCAAGTAAATCTTCAAGGACGACTGTTTGATATTGGGGAAATTTAATTAACACGGCGTTAAGATTATCAACATAAGCCTGATGGTGCTTGGTGTGATGAATCTCCATAGTTTTGGCATCGATATAAGGCTCCAGAGCATCGTAATCGTAATTAAGTTTGGGTAAAGTATGGTTGTTCATAATCTCACTTTAGCAAAGATTATTGTATCTGTCAATACAATAACTATGACAGAGCATTAAGAACCTTGTCCAGAATTTGGGCCGGCTTAAGCTTGGAAGTATCAATTACTAGATCATAATGCTTGGGATTAAAAACATCGTCGCGCCGGTAAATTTTTTTGATCTCAGCCAACCAGCTGGAATCACGCTCACTTACCCGTTGAACCGCCTCTTTAACCTCCACATTCTCCCGATTAGCAAAACGCTTTTCCCGTTTGGCATCTTGGCACGTCAGAAGAATCCGTAACACCCCCGGGGTGTTGGCGGCCATGATGCCGGCGAGCCACCCTTCAACAATAATATGCTTTTTGGTTCTTAATAAATCACGGACCTGATAATCGATTTTTTTAGTAATAGTGGCATTTTGTTCTTGAGCGGCTTCCAAATCAAGCTCGTGTTTGGCCGCGTAATCGCGGAAAAACTGGCCGGTGGAAAAAGTCTGCCAGTTTAATTTTTGTCCAAGGGCTTTGTAAAGAGTGGTCTTGCCGGTACAGATTTGGCCGGAAATGGTCACTTTGTCAAATTTACGGATTGCCATATCAACCTATTCCATTCCCGATTTGGAAAAGGGGCCGGAGTAGCCCAACTTGTCTAATACTTTGCCCAAAGTGGCCATCGGGCCGGAAGAATAAGTATCAATAACCAAATCATAATATTGAGGATCCCAAAAGTCGTATGGACCATAGAGCTTTTGCCATTTGGTGATATTTTCGTTTTCGCGTTGCTTGATCCAATTTTTAGCCTCTTCAACACTAATATTGTCACGATTAACAACCCGATCAATACGAATGGCTTCGTTGGAACAGACTGTAAGAACCTTTAAGACTCCGGGAATGTCTTTGGCAATAAAACCGGAGAGCCAGGCCTCATAAACCAAATTATTTTCTTTGGTAAGCTTATTTTTGGTCATTTCTTCCATTTGCTGCTCATGCTTATCGGTGCGGGAGGCGGCACCCTGCTTATTTTCGTGAATCCCGTGCATGCGGTCAAACTCACGCTGAAGAGCGCCGACATTAACATATTGCCAACCCAAGACATTGACCAGATTGCGCGCCAAAGTCGAGGTGCCGGTGGCAATTTTGCCAGAAACAGTGATGTTGCGATAATTGAGAACTTTAGGAGTGGCCATAAGTTATTATATACAACTCTCTCTAAGCTTGACAAGTGAGATTAAATTTACAATACTGAGACTATTATTAATTAAAATAAAAATGGTCAAAAGAAAAACTAAAAAAATGGTTGCTGAGCCAATTGATTGGAAATTTCTCAGTATTTTGTTTGCCTTGATGCTAATTGGCTTGAGTCTGCTGAAAATTGCCTCCAGGTTTTGAATTGGTCAAAAACCGAGACAAAAAAAACCCCGCCAAAAAGGCGGGGCTTTTTAACTGACAAAAGGTCTGTTTACATTCCCATACCCATGCCACCCATACCGCCGGGCATACCGCCGCCCATGCCGCCGCCAGCCGGTTCTTTGTCTTTTTCCGGTAAATCGGTAACAAGGGCTTCTGTCGTCAGAATCATTCCGGCAACCGAAATGGCATTTTCAATGGCGCTCCTGGTCACTTTAACCGGATCAATGATTCCTTTTTTGAACATTGAACCAAAAGTAAGGTCAGCCACGTCGTAACCATAATCAGCGATCTTGCTTTCCTCAACTTTGTTGACGACCCAACCGGCATCAATGCCGGAATTGGTGGCCAACATTCTCATTGGCTCCGCCAATGCCCGATAAACAATATTAACACCGGTTTGGACCTCACGGTCTTTTGTTTCCTCGGCAAGAGCTTTGAGCACTTTGCGGGCTTTGAGTAAGGCGACGCCGCCGCCGGCAACAATGCCTTCTTCAAGCGCAGCTTTGGTCGCCGAAACCGCATCATTCACCCGTTCTTTTTTCTCTTTCATTTCGACCTCGGTCGAGGCGCCAACATTGATGACGGCCACGCCGCCGGATAATTTGGCCAAACGCTCCTGCAGCTTTTCTTTGTCAAAATCCGAAGTTGAGGCATCCATTTCCCGCTTAATCTGTTTGATACGGGACAAAACCGCGGTTTTGTCGCCTTTGCCGCCGATGATTCGGCAGTTTTCTTTGTCCATCCAGATCTTGTCGGCCCGACCACAGTCTTCTGGCTCGATTGAGTCGAGTTTGCGACCCAAATCCTCAGAAATCACAGTGCCGCCGGTAAGAATGGCAATATCCTCCAACATTGCTTTGCGACGGTCGCCAAAACCAGGCGCTTTAACTGCCACCGCATTGAAAGTACCACGAAGCTTGTTGACAACCAGAGTGGCCAAAGCTTCGCCGTCGACTTCGTCGGCAACAATGACCAGATTTTTGGAAACTTTGACCAGCTTTTCCAAAAACGGTAAAAGATCGGCAATTGCCGAAATCTTTTTGTCGGTAATCAAAATGTAAGGGTTCTCAATCTCGGCCACCATTTTGTCTGTATCGGTAACAAAGTAGGCCGAAGCGTAACCACGGTCAAACTCCATACCCTCTTTGTACTCGATCTCCATTTGTAAGCCTTTGCCCTCCTCAACGGTAACGACGCCGTCTTTACCGACTTTTTGAATTGCCTCGGCAATCATCTGGCCGATTTTGTCGTCACCGGCTGAGATAGTCGCGACTTGAGTAATCGCTTCTTTGTCGTTTAAAGGCACTTTTTTGGCCATTTTACGAAGCTCGACGACTACTTTTTCCAAAGCCAACTCTAGCCCTCGACGCAAAATCATCGAATTGGTTCCGGCAGTGATGTTGGCCATCCCGGCGTTGACAATCGCCTGAGTTAACAAAGTGGAAGTGGTGGTGCCGTCGCCGGCAATATCATTGGTCTTGCTGGCCGCCTCTTTGACTAATTGAGCGCCCATATTTTCAAATGGGTCCTCCAAATCAATCTCTTTGGCTACGCTCACCCCGTCGTGCACGACGTTGGGGGCACCCCATTTGCGGTCTAAAGCGACGTTACGGCCGCGCGGGCCCAGGGTAGTGACCACTGCCTTTGATAACAGATTGACGCCGTTGATCAGTTTGGTTCGGGCGTCCTGAGAAAATGCAATTTGTTTTGCCATATCTTTTTTTTAAAAAATTTGTAATAAAATCATCGACCTATGGTCGAATGACGGCCATAATATCTTTTTGTTCAACCAAGAGCCATTCTTCGTGACCAACCTTGATTTCGTTGCCACCCCATTTTTTGTAAAGCACCTTGTCGCCTTTTTTAACCAACATGGCGCCTCCTCCACAACAATCATCCTCACCACAACTCTTACCAGGACCAATGGCCATGACCTCACCCACTTGAGGTTTTTCTTTGGCAGATTCGGGAAGAACAATACCGGAAGCGGTTTTGGCCTCTTCCTCAACAGGCTTGATTAACACGTAATCGAACAAAGGTTTGATTTGAGAACCTTTCATAGTTTAGAAAAAAACTGATAATTAAATTTCGTTAGCACATTTTTATCATAACTGCTAAGGGTTGTCAAGAGTCAGTTTTGAGTGCTAAAAATTAATATTTTAGCTTGTCCGCACGGTTCTCTTCTCGAGGAATATATTGGAAAATCACCGGAATCTTAATCACTCCGGTGAGCAGATTAATTTTGGCTACATACTCCCGCATTCTCTGATTTTTGACTTTGAAAAATCCGTTGAGCTGCTGAACCACCAGATTAGAATCGATTTTAAACCGAATCTGCTCATAAGCTTGCCATAGTTCTGGACTAGCGATTAGCTCTTCCAGGGCCGAAACGACGGCCTGATATTCGGCCTCGTTGTTGGTACAGTGGGGCATCCGGACGCGCTTGCTCAACTTGCCAATGACATACATTGCCCAGCCCGGACCGGGATTGCCGGAACTGGCGCCGTCGGTAAACACTGTTAGCGCGGATTTGACTTGCATTTTTTTTTGGTTGAGCTACTATATTTGTATTAAGATAGTAATTATAAATTATTAATTGAAATAAAAATGGCTAAAAAGAAACTGTCCGGAAAAAAACAAAAGATTGACTGGAAATTTGTGGCCCTGGTGCTCGGTATAATTTTGGTAGGCATGAGCGTATTTGTGCTTAATCAGAAGATGACCTATAAAAGCAGTGCCCAATGGACAAGTGGGCAAACAGGATTAAATTGCAATAAAATGTTTCGAGACTGTTTGAGTGATTGTAATTCAATACCAAGAATCAGATTCTTCGATCATGACGGTAATCCCAATACTGATCCTGTAACTAACAAGGGGGCGTGTAAAAGTAATTGTTCCAACGTTCAGACAAGATGTAAGGAATTGAATAGAACTTTACAAACAACACCACAAGGCGCAATTGGAGTAACAACTCAATAAAGAATAACAATAATATAACACCCTAGTTAACTCTAGGGTGTTTTTTTTCAAATAAAACGCCGGCCAACATAACTAAAACTAATATTTCACCTATTACTGTGAGCCAGCTGGACGCCAGATAACTGTATTGCGGCACGAGCAAAATATTAGCCACAATATTGACCATAAAACTCAATCCATATACGGCAATCAAGGCCTTTTCTTTTTTCAAAATAAAAACCAGCCAGGAAAGAGCGCTGGTGGCAAAAAACACCGGATAAGACAAGACTAAAATCTGCAACGGTTTGACTGACAAAATGTAATCGGCTTTAATCAATTTTAAAAACGGGGCAATGATAAATCCACATAAAGTAAAAACCAGCGAAGCCAGGATTAAATAAAGGGTGGCTTTTTTAAAGATTTTCCAAAAATAGGCCTGATTGTTCCCAAAGGCTTTGACATAATGAGGAAACACGGAGTTGGCAAAAAAAGCGGCAAAGGCCAGCGGAAACTCAAAAAACTTGTAGGCCAGACTATAAATACCAACGGCCGCGTCGCCTTGGAAAGCGGCAATCACAAAAACATCGGCCCGGGTATACATGGTGTTTAAAAAAAGCATAATCCCCAAGGGCAGGGCTTCCCAAAAAAAGTCTTGTTTGCCAAAAACCAACTGCTTGAAACTTAAGGGATTGAGGCGATTGGCTAGAAACAGGGCGCTTAGAACCGTGATTAGATAACCAATCACCAAACTCAAAATGGCATAAACCAAACCGTATTTGATGGCCGGAATCAGCAAAACCAGGCCAGCCAAACCACCAATAATCGCAGACAAAACCGAGAGATCGTAGCGCAACTTGAGCTGAAAGACAATATTGAGAGTGGTGTAATAACCAAAAAGCAAAATGGTGGGAGAGAACAAAAGTACCCAGAGTTTTTGCTGACCGGTGAAAATCAAGTTACCGGAAAGCAGCAGAAACAAACTAATCAAAGTTAAAGACACTAAGAAAAATGACGTGCGCAAACCAAAAACCTGGTTTAGTTTGCTCAAATTGTCTTTGTAACGCCTCACATAGACCGCATTTAAACCAAAATCAATAAACAGGTAAAAAAAAGCGACCAGAGTGTAGATTTTGGAATAGATTCCATAGGCTCCGGCACCAAGGTATCGAGCCAAAATCAGCGTGGTGACAAAGCCAATCAGCGAAGTGGCAAACCGGCCAATAAATTGGACTAAGGTATTATAGGCGATCTTGTATTTGAGAGACATACACTAAGGATTATATATAAATTGCGTTTTTACCTTTCGTCTGATATACTATAAGTCATGTCAGAATTACGAAGCGTAATTGCTTTTTTCTTAGGTTTGGTTTTTTTCGTGGTGATTATTGGTTTGGCCATTGGCCGAATTAGATTACCAGGACGAACTCAAACTAAAACAGTAACTGAGCAGGTGACGCCAACTCCAGTACCAACTGCGGTTCCCACTAAAAAACCCGGCTTGATTGATCGAATTGCGGGAATTTTCAAAAAGACCACTCCCACACCAACTCCCACAAAAGAACCAAAACAAACATCTATTGAAGTGGCAGAAGTTCAGGAAACTGGCACGCCGGTGACTGAAATGAAACAAGCGCTTGAACCGAAAGAAACTACCGGTCAGGTGGTAACCACTAAAGGAGGGCAGGTAATTTCGATTGATCGTTTTCCGGAACAAAGTCAATCAACTCAAACTAAAGGCGGACAAACTATTCCGGAATCAGGAGCGCCAACTTTGTTATTGCCTTTCGCAATTATGATGGGTGGATTGGGCAAATTCTTACGCCGTCAAAAATAAACGCTTACTTCTTTTGTCTGATTTTAGTTTTTTTCCAGGCTTGTTGATAGCGCCATTTTTGAATTTCAGCGTGATTTCCTGATAATAATACCTTTGGAACCAAATGGCCTTGAAAATTTTCCGGTTTCGTATATTGCGGATACTCAAATAAAGTTACTGTTTCTTCTGGTTGTTTCAGAACCTCTTTATCGTCAGTCAATTCATAAAGACGTTGACGGTCAACCTGCATAAAACTCTCATCGGTAGTGGCGTCGTTTTTTTTCAAAACTCCGGGCAGCAAACGCACTAAAGAGTCAACAATGACTACTGCTGCACTCTCTCCGCTAGACAACACATACTCCCCAATACTGATCTGTTCATTAATATAGTGAAGAAGCCGTTCGTCAAAACCTTCATAATGGCCACAAATCAACATTAAGTGTTTTTGGTGCAAGGACCGGCTGATCTGTTCCGCTTTTTTTTGCTGCCACAAATTGCCTTGAGGCGAAAGCATTATTTTGTGGGCTGGTCCGAATTTTGTCTCGGTTGCTTTAATCGCCTTCACTAACGGTTCGACCATTAATAGCATTCCTGAACCACCACCATAAGGATGTTCGTCCACTGTATGATGCTTGTCGGTTGTCAAATCGCGCCAGTTAATTAAATTAAATTGTACTTTGTTTTTCTCAACCGCCCGCTTGATAATACTATGGCCAAGAAAAGGTTCTATCACCTGAGGAAATAGAGTCAAAACAGAGATTATCATTTTAAAGTAAACACTGATTAATAACCTGCTTCAAGTCTTTAAAAACCGATCTTCCTAGATCAAGTAGAATTGCTTGGTTAATTAATTCTAAAGCCTTATCACACTGTCGACGTTCATAGTAAAGAACGGCTAGATAAGCATGGCCATCTGGATATTGAGGATATTCTTGAAGTAGTTGTGCAAGTTTATTAATTGCTTGAGTAGACTGCCTTTTTTGCTCTTCTATTTGTTTGATCTGATCCTGATCACCTATTTTTTGTAAATAATCTTTAAGGTAACTGTCCAGTTGCGGATTTTGATTTTGCAGCAAAACGGTTTTTAAGGCCTTAAAATCTTGAGGGCTTTTTAACAAGGCCTTGAGATATTGCGGCTGCATTAAGCTGGCGACCAAATTTAAAAGAATAAAAAACACCACTCCAAGACTTAATAAAACCAGTAATATTTTATAAAAATAGGCTTTAATAATGCTTCTTGCGGGCATTAGGCGGGAAATCTGCGGGAATTGATAGTTACTTTTGGTTTTGCTCATTAAACCTATTATACTGATTGATGCTGCGGAAATAAAGCGGGAAATCTGCGGGAATTAGCCCTCGATAATTTCTTTTTCGTGAGTGGCAGCCAAAACCTTAATCGCGACATGATTGGGTCCGGCAAAAAACAGACCTTCGCCAATACCCGAAGATAATAGAAAGTGTTTTTCACCACTAGTTAAAAAGAAAATGTCGGCCAGTTTTTCAACTGCAACAGGTGATTGTTTGAGAATAACCTGTAAACTAGAATTGGTAAGAATGGCCTTGCCCTCGTTTGTAGCCAAAAAATCCTCAACATCCTGAGTAATGGTGGTTAAACCTAAGCCGTACTTACGGGCTCGTTTGGCAAAATTAAAAATATATTCGGCCGAATCTTTCTGCTTAATCAGATACCAGCTTTCATCAACAATCAACAAGCGCCGCTTTTTTTCATGACGCACCTTGTTCCAAATATAATTAAGAGTAATATACATTGCCACTGGTCGCAAATTTTCCTCTAAATCGCGGATTCCAAAAACAGTGAATTTATTTTTAAAATTAAAGTTGCTTTGGGAATTAAAAATGCCAGCGGCCGAACCTTTAATGAACTTTTCAAATTTGAAAGACATGTTTTTGGCCGCTTCTTGCTCCATTCCAATCAGAACTTTGTATAAGTCTTCCAATAAAGGTGGTTCTTTAGTTTGGGTATTAGGGTCTTGTGTGATTCCCTTCTGTTGATAAGTAAGAATCAAGGCCTTGTCCAAGATAGCGTCCTCCTCAGGACTAAGATTACCCATAATTACCTTCATCAAAGTGTGCAATGACATTACGTTGCTAGCCAAAGCATCTTCACCCTCTTCTTTCACCGGTAAATCAAAAGGATTGACCCGGACAGGCGAACTAATGGCATATTCCACATATTCGCCACCAAATTTCTGGCAAACACCCTTATATTCGTTCTCAGGATCCAGAATAATCACATCGACACCTACCATTAATTGGCGCATCACCTCAAGCTTAATCATAAAGCTTTTACCGCCACCAGACTTACCCAAAACCACCATATTAGCGTTTTCCAAAGAAAAGCGGTCAAAAATAACCAAGCTAGAATCAGACTGATTAATGCCGTAAAGAATTCCCTCAGACTGAGTCAGAGAAGAGGTAATAAAGGGAAATGTCATTGCCAAAGAAGTCGTGTCCATATTACGCCAAACATTGAGTTTGTCCATAAACAACGGCAAGGTTGATTTAAACCCTTCTTCAGCCTCCAAAACAGCCCGTTTAGAAATAATCAACAGTGAGGAAAGCGAACCTTCTACTTCCTTAACCAAACGTTCCAATTCGTCTTTGGAATTTGCCGGAACGGTAATGTAAAGGGCATATTGGAAAAAACGTTCTGCGCCTTTGGCAATTTCGGCCTGCAACGTCAAGGCATCGTCTAAGGAAACCTGTACTGACGGATCAACCACCCGTCCTTTGCGAATTTCGCTTTCCAGGGTGGCTTCCATTTCGGCAATTTTACGCTTGAGATCGTCCAAAACTACTTTGGACTGAGTCGGGTAAATAAACATTGAAACCAATAAAGCATTATCAAAAGTAATTAAAGGATTAAGCCAATTTGGACCAACATAACGAGGGTAGCCCACCACAAAAAGGGTAGTGTAGTATTGCTCGTTAATTTTCAAACTAGAAAAATCGACTTCGACATAAGAAGGAGCAATAATATCAGCGATACTAGTCAAACCTAGAGCAAATTTTTTAGCCACTTTATCCGTAGTTACCGCTTTATTGGGAATAGCCGCCCGAGGAACAACCGTCGAAGCCGATGTCGGACCAGAAACCGCTGCCTGGACTGGCGTCGCCACATTTGTTGGCACCGAGGCCGCTTGGTCTGGAGTCGTTATTGGTTTTTTAATATTAAATAAATTCATTATTGTCCGTGAACTAAATAACTTTCAAACATATCACCATCAATCATGTCCACGCCGGTTGCTGACGGATTGTAAAGATTATAGTAGAAGTTAACTAATTCGGTTTTCACTAATACTTGGCTCCGCAAGCCCACCCGTGCCAGTAATCGTAAAATGTGGTCCTTTTTGGGATAAAGAGCGGTTTTGGCCCGTTGTAACAAGTAATCGGTCGAGAATGAGCTTGGCGCACTGCCCTTGATTCCCATTTCCAGAGTAGAAAAGGGAATGATGAGAAAAAATCGTTTTTTAAGAACCGAGTTTTGAGTAACAATGCTTTTGATAAATTCAATGTATTTAATTAGCCAGTCTTTAATTTCCGGCTGATTTTGTTTTTGCAACGATTTTTCCAAATATTCCAAATAGTCAGAAATGTTCATTTTGGAAGAAATAATGGCGATCTGAATCGCAAAAGAAAGCGAATTGAGAAGCGAGCCAAAAGCGTAAACCAAAGAATTTTGTTCTTCCTCAGACAATAAAGAAAAATTAATCGCCGAGGTTTCAATCACCAAACAACAGGAACCGTCTTTAAGCAAAACAATATCGTCTTGAATTTTGCGAATCTCAATAAATTCTTGAGTCGTCGATTTGATTGGTGCGGTTGGTTTTTTGTTCATTTCTGAGCAAAGATTTGTAAATTGCCGGTTTGGCTATTCACCTTCATTCTAGCAAAGTCATGCTTTTTTTGAGGGTCTTGTATCTCCAAAAAATATTCGCCCTGCGACAAAGGCAAATTATTCTGAAATTGACCCTGGGCGTTAGTTTTAAAAAGCCGAACTGTTTCCGCTCCCTGTTTAAGATACACCATCTGATTGGCCAAAGGGATGCCGTTGGGGGTCAATACCACTCCGCTTAAATTAGTCAGTGGTTCTGTCTGCTGAATTTGGTTCACCTGAATTGGAGTGTGATCATTAACTGGGTTAGATTCTGTAGCCACTGTTATTTCTGGCACTGACACCGGCACCGCAACTGAACCCGTTCTATTGGCCATTAGAGCTTGCAAATCCTGCTGCTTTTTAGCCAAATTTTGACCAATCTGATTCATATTGTCAGCTGCCCCAGTTTTTGGTTTTTTTTGTAAATATTCGTTTAGCGATTGTTGAGCCTTGATATGCTGTAACAAAACTTCGCGTGGTGGTAATTGCAAACCCAAAAGAATTTTGGGTGGGGGATTGTGCTTGCGATAGAAATATTGTGTCGGTGAAGACAGGCGCCGGAACAAATTTCGCAACCAAACATCCATCGGCCGATCATTCACCGGAACAAAAGCAAAGCCAATTCCTAAAACTGCCGGAACCGCCGCCAGGATAAAATTGAGAAAGAAGATTTTGGGAGCCAAAAAAAACAACAACGCGGCCAAGGCGACCCCAAAAGCTAGGAAACCAAATTGCTTGATCGTTAGTTCACCAATTAATTTAAATTCAAAGGTAGTAATTTGTCTTGGTATCGGATGCTCCTGCATACTTAAATAATAGCAGAATGTTTGACAAAGGGCGAGAAAACTGCCACAATAAAAAGGATGAAGAGGTTATTGGTGATATTGATTTTGGCTGTTTCTTGTCTATTATTCTTAGGTTCTCCGGTAATAGCTGAAACCCAAACTATTCAGCTGGAAAAACGCTATGATCTCCCCAGTGCGGCTGACCTTAATGAATCCAAGGCTGCTTGTAAAGGCGGGATCTGCGCCGATAATATGATGAACTTCCAGCTTAATGCCTTGGCTGGAGCAGCAACTTGTACTTTAGGTGGTTTAATCTGCGGTGCTGACGATTCTGCTGAGCAAGGAATGTATATCCAGCGCAGTGTACTAGGCCAAACAAGCCAAGCAATGGCATTTCTTTATTCACAACCGCCAGCTTCAACTACAGAATATTTAGCCTGGATGGGCGAAAAAGCTGGAATAGTTCCCAAAACCTATGCTCAGGGAGTAACTTTTTCCCGTCTTTTGCCTATACTGCCGATTTGGCAAGCTTTTCGAGATATTGCTTTTGTTCTTTTGGCCATTATTATGTTAATGATTGGCTTAATGATTATGTTCCGAGCCAAAGTCAATCCACAGACTGTGGCTAATGTGGAAAACACCATTCCCAGAGTGGTCGTATCAATTATTTTGATCTGGCTATCTTTTCCCATTGCCTCTCTAATTATTGACTTTATGTATGTCTTAATTGCTGCTGGTATTGGCGTAATCGGTAATGCTGTAGGCGACCCTAATATCCGGCAGGCAATTCAAGATTACAGTACCGGCGGCTTTGGAACCCTGTTTAGCAAAACTATGGCTCCAGTTTCCGAATTTGCCAAAATCGGCGGGTTAGGAAGCGCGGCGGCTGACGTCGGCGGCATTGGTTTGTTGGCTTTTTTGCCGGTAATTTCGATTACACCAATCGGCTGGGTAGCAGCGATTTTAATGGCGATTTCAGGAATTGTTTCCGGCGTTAATTCAAATGATGCCGGAGTTGGTTTATTAACAGTCGCTAGTCCAATTTTAATTTTACTGATTTTTATTGTCTTGCTGTTCTCGGTATTTAAAATATTTTTTATGTTATTGTCGGCTTATATTCAAATTCTGATTAGTATTATTCTGGGGCCGATTTATTTATTGTTCAACGCCATTCCCGGCCGCAACACCTTTAGCAACTGGTGGAAAGGAATTGTGGCTAATATGATGTCATTTGTGGTTACCGCCAATATGCTTTATTTGGCTTGGGCAATTGCCTCACTTTTGGAAAAAGAGCCCTTTTGGACCCCGCCTTTTATTCTTCAAGGTATGGGCGCCTCTCAGGCCGCGATTGGTTTAATTTCTTTGGGTATTGTTTTATTGATTCCACAAGTCGTCGCCATGGTTAAACAAGGCTTGGGAGTCAAATCCATGTTCCAAGTTGGACCCGGCATGATTTTTGGTCCAATTACTGGTAGTGTGGGTCAAGGATTGGGTCTAGCCGGACAATTCCATACTGCTTCTCTGGCTTTACCTACTCTAAAAAATGTACTTAAAGGGAATTTCGGACCACCGCAGCAAAGTTCATAAAACCCTATTTGATTTCGACTTCTTTCATTCCTTCTTTAATAGCCTGAAACATCATTAGTAAGAAACCAATTACAAAAATAGTCATCAGAGTGTTGTAACCCAAGCCAAAATTTTCTTTGCCGCCCACCCACCAGTCTTCAACTTTCAGAAAAGACTTCATAGATTTAATAGAGAAGTCGTCTTTGCCTTTTTTATAGACTTCGTCAAACTGACGACCTACCAATCCCTGTAAGAATTTAGGCAAAGGGATTGACAGCAATGGCTTACCATCTTTACCCTGGCCAATATCCAGACTTTTTTTCAACCCAGTCATTTTTTTATTATCTTGAAGGTGATGAAGAAATGCTTTACTCCAGGGCTTTTTCAAAACATGATCTAGCATCTCTTTACGGGCTTTGGCATCAAACGCATTCAAATGAAGGCGGTCATCATGATTAAAGAGAGTGGCCCAGGAATGCAACACCGGCAGCTTACCGGCAATTGGAATATCTTTTAGGCGGGATGGAATAAATGGATAATTTATAAAAGCATTCGCCAACCACCCGGCTTCACCAGCGGCCTCTCCAGAGTAAGCAGTAGAAATGGCATTAATCGAGCCTTCAAATTTATCAATAGCGGCCTGAAGAATCTTTTTGGACTCTTTGGGTTGGCTGATCGCATCCTGAAGCGCAGTCACCGCATCCATATATTTGGCGCTATAAGCCATATAACCATGGCTATAGTCACCAATCTGTCGACCAGTCATTTTTAAGCCAGTGGCCTGATAGTTTAATTGTGTTTTATCAAAATAAGCCCAGTCAAAAGGTTCGATAATGATACCGCTATTAATTAGGCGGGCGTAATAATCTTTAAGATTCGAGCCGTATTTATTAATAACGTCATCAGGAATAGACATGCCTTTGCCTGTCTTTTTGATTTTAGCTGCCTCAGCCGAATTCAATTTGGTATTACCCAGATATTTGCCTCTGGCAAAAAGACTTTTATTATTTTCCTGACTTTCACCTTTTTCACCATAATAAATATCCTTGGCATATTTGATAAACATTTGTCTGATCTCGGTTTTGTTTTTTGGCTGAAGATTGTAAAGATTAATGATGCCGTCAACTGCTTTATCAAGGGACTTAGACAATCCTTGGTCATATTCGGCAGGATTAGTCGCCTGGACGAAATCTCTAAGATTCTTGCGCTCTGACAGTGATCGATCGCCCTTTTCTTGAAGATAAGTTTGCAGTTGCATCATCATTAACGTCATTCGCTCATTCACTCTTTTGGTTCCAATAATATTCTCATGCATATACTTGTCACCCAAAGGATGGATATCGGCCGAATGAGTAACTGTTTGGTTGATTTCTCGCTGATTGAGTAACAACCAATAACCAGTGTTGTTGTTTGATTCTCGCATTTCTGCAAGGATCCGTTCCTTAATCTTCTGGGAAAAACTTAATTCTTTGCGCCGGAAAAACATCGGCTGCTCAATACTGGTAAAGAAAGTAGGGTAGTAAAGATGCATATAGTCCAAAAGTTCTTTAATTTTCTTCTCTTTAAACTCGGTTGATAATTTGCTGGTTTCCACACTTTCACCGTTAACTTGCCAGTGCACCCGAACGTGATCGGCGATATCCTTATCAGTTAAAAGACTGTAAGCCAAGAGTGGACTAACTTGCATCAGCTTCTCAAAACTTTTATTTCCGTCAACCTGCTGTAATTTTCCTAGCTCTTGGGTAACTTCAAAGTCCGTTTTTAATAATTGCTTCACTTTTTCACGAACGCCACCACGCTTTTCTATACTCATTTTTTGATTCATACGGGCCAGCTCAAGAGCCGGAATCTTATAAGTACCGTCGAAATACTCCACTGCCTCTTCGCTTAGACCCAAAAAAGTAGAAAACATTATCTGCTGACTCAAGTCATAATTGGTCACCGCATCAATTGCACTTTCGCCGGTTTTGTAAGGAGTGTAGCTAAGATTAAAAACACCATAGTCGTTAAATTTAATCCAAGTATGCAACCACAAAAGTGGATTGATGTTCATCAATAAACCACGAAAATTAAAGTCACGAAAATTCGGGCCGAAGTTGCCCTCCAAAGCCTTCATTTCCTTAATTGTTAAGGGTTTTCCATCTTTGATTTTATCGGCGATTTCTTTAGGCAACTCATTAATGCTTAAGCTCATCGGCGGTCGGGCATTGGCCAGAGTTGCCTGCATTTCGCCGCTGGCAAAAGCCAAACCCATACCCATTTTTAAATAAACATCTTTTTCAAAGTCGGTAATCTGATGGGGATTTTTCACATCCATCTCCAGTAACTTGGAAAACTCACCCTTTACATATGAAGTGCTACCAAACATATCCGGAGTAATAATGCCACCGTTAGCCGCTAGTTTCTGACGAATCAAGCGCAAATAAGACTGCATCGCCACCAACGCAATCGGTGCTTCCTCTACCACCGAGTCAACAAGAGCACTCGTTACTTTTCCAGCCGCCTCACTCAAACCTTCGGCGTCACCTTTGCTTTCGGCAATTTTGACAATTTCTGCTAATGTTTGATAAGCCTGTTTTAATTCATCCATGGCCTTGGGATAAACTGCGGTCATGTGGGCCAATGTGTCGTCGGCAAGATAGCCTTCTTCAGTAAACTCTCCCCCTTCGGCCACGTCTTCAAAAAATCGGCTATAAACAAAAATAATATCCATGCCTTTTTTGCTAATCTCCGGCTTACTTTTTCTGCCGCTAGCAGTTCGTTTTCGAGTATAAACACTGCCAAAAGTAACTGGCTCTTTTATTTCCGGCTCCATTTTCATCTTAGCAATGGCTCCGCTGATCCTTTGTTTCATATTGACGTAATTAGGATCTCCCTCCAAACTCATTTCAGCCAAATAGCCCTGTTTTAAATCACGCATAATGTCGCCGTAAATCATATGGTCGGAGATGGCAAACCGATCTTCGGCCTTGGCAGCTTTAACGGCCTGTTCAATCTGATTTTCCTTGACAATGGCAGCTGCTGTCTGGCCCTTAAAATACTCGCTGTAAAGAAAGGAGTCATACGAAGAAAGCATTAAGTCAGCGGCAATAATATTATCGTTAAGTAAATCTACCCAACGCATATATGGGTCTCTGGGATATCCGTAAACCTCTCTTGACTTGGAATAATTACGCATTTTTTCCAAATACACCCGATTACGAAAACGCAGATAATAATCCATTACCTGTGTTTTCAAATTCTCGGCTTTAGTTCCGCTTAAACCATATTTAGCAATATAGTCATCAATCCATTTATTAACAACTGAGTCTTTAAGCAATCGGTTTTTTTGGTCAGATTCATTAAGAACGTTCAGTCTCTCTTTATCCTGAAAAATATTGTGGCCTTCTGCCTTATCCTGATCAATAGTCCTTAATAGAATCAAAACTTTTTCAGATGACATCGACAACAGTTCAAGATCCAAAGTAACGCGGTCCTTAATGTTGTCGTAAGCATTGAGAAGGTTATTTTTGACTGCTTCAAGATTCATTTCCGGTTCAACATCAATAGCAAGCGACTCTTCTTTTTCTATACTTTTGACTACTAAGTTATCAACCTGCTCCTGGCTCAAACCATAGTTCTGACATAAGCCTTTAAATTCGGCTCCTTTGAAGTAATCATTAACGTCAGATTCATGATGGCTGTTAAGAATTGAGCTAATGATTTTTTTAAGAGTTGGTATTGCGGCATTGGTCTCGCCGGTTTCGGCAACAAAGATTTCGAGTGCGAGTTGTGCTTTTTGTTTGGCCGAACTCAGGGTATCAGCCAAAGACACGGTTTCTAAAGACTGAGCAATATAACGGGCATAAGGTAAGGCATATTGATCGTCAACACTCAAAGCGGCCATTTTTTTGTAAAACTCGATCTGAAAACCCATTATGTTGGTTTTGTTAGCGACTTCAGCAGCTACTTCTCTGGCTTGCTCCACCACTAATTCTGTTGCGTTTCCCTGAAAAGAAACATTGGCAATTTCTATTGTTTGTTTAAGGTCGTCAAGACGAGTTTTTTGCGTTTGCTGTCTAAGTTTTTGCTGAGTTTCAATCGGTCTGGCCGGATCAATTTTCTCCGGAGTTTTGTTTAAATACTCCTCGGCAGCATCAGCTTGAGCCGGATTAACGTTTCTAAAAAAATCCTTAACCGCCTCAAACAAAGATTTCTTAAGCGCCGGCGGCTCACGATTGGCTTGATTATGTTGTTCAGTATTGTTCATTTAATTGTTTTTATTACTAACCGGCAAAAAACACCCTTTTTAATAACATCATTAAATCCACAATTCAAACAACCTTCGTAGCTGATAACAAAAAACAAAATTAAGTCTAGCAAAAAAGCCAGAGGCAAGAAAGGGAGAAGGGCTACCAAAAGTAGTGGGCGAAGCACGTTGGTTTTTTTAACCTTGGCCGTGTTCACGTTATTTTTATAACTTTCCATATTATATCATAATACCAGTTCGGAAAGGCGGTTTTAAGAGTTATTTTGACAATACTTTGGCCTTATTCTGTTGATAGTACTGCCAAATACCAAAAAGATTAAACACATTCCAGTAAAGCGCCAATCCAATCGGAAAGCTGAACGAGATCCAGCCAATCATCAAAGGAAAAATAAACAACATTTGTTTTTGCATCATTTGTTGCATGGCCATTGGGTCAGAACTGTCTGAACTTTTCTTAGGCGCTTCTTTTTTGACTAATTCGGTTTTTTTAACCGGCTGCATACTTTTACCCGAAAGATAGGCTTGCAACAGCTGTAATCCAGCCGTAATCACCGGAACCAGCAAATACCACCAACCCAAACTCTGCCATTCGGCCGGAGTCTTAGTAAGATTAAGGCCCAAAAAAGATAAATTTAAACCCTCGGTTTTCAAAAAAGGCGAATAAAGCATATTATTAATATTCTTCAAGTTGGCAATTTCACCACTGTTACTCACCACTTTAATAAGGGCGTTATAAAGACCAATAAAAAGCGGCATTTGAATTAGAAAAATTAGACAGCCGCTTCCTGGATTGATCTTGTATTCTTTATACAATTCCATCTGCGCCTGTTGCAGTTTCATTGGTTCTTTTTTGTACTTTTGCTGAAGTTTGGCAATTTTTGGTTGAAGTTCTTGCATCTTAGCCGATTGCTCAATCTGCTTTTTCATAAACGGATTAATAGCTACACGAGCAAGAGAAGTAACAGCAATAATAGAAAAACCGAGCGTCCCAGGTAACCCAATTAAAGAAAAAAGCTTATAAAAAAGCATGAGGGCATTCACAATTGGAGCAATCAAGACAATTTCAAAAATGTTCATGAGACAATAATTATACTCGTTTCATTTCAATTTTGTAGCCTAAATATTGCTTGACAGGCAAAGGAGCTTTATATATAATGCTAGAACTTTATGAGATTTATTTAACTCGGGCAGGATGGCGAACCTCATTCTTGGTTCTCCAAAAAAACCCAGTCACAGAAGTAGTGTAACTTAGCAGCCGTTTGGCGTGCTGCGATAGCTCTTTTAGGCAAATATCTGGGCCTGTAGCTCAGTTGGCTAGAGCGTTCGCCTTGCACGCGAAAGGTCACCGGTTCAAATCCGGTCAGGTCCACAGATTGAAAAGGTTTTTTTAAGAGTAGTAGAGAGTGATGAGCTCACTACTACCCCTAAGAAGGCCGCTTGGGCCTTTGGCACTTTAACAAGCAATTCGAAAATATCAAACGAAAAGTCTTTTTGTTTTGAATTTTTTTAGCAGAATACAGGGATTGGGGATACATAAAGCAAATGGTGGATGCCCTGGCACTAGAAGCTGATGAAGGACGTGTGCTAAATCACGAAAGCGTCGGTGAGACATTATGCAGTCATTATCAACCGGCGGTTTCCTAATGGGAAAACCCACTCTTTCCGCAAGGATCGAGTATCCCGATGCTCTTTAAGAGCCGTCGGGAGGGGAACTCGGGGAACTGAAACATCTAAGTACCCGAAGGAAAAGAGACCTATATAGGTATTCCGTTAGTAGCGGCGAGCGAAAACGGAGAAGCCCAAACCCCGCCTTTGGCGGGGGGTTTCGGACTCTGCATCAATATTCTTTTTCAATATCAGAACGTTTTGGAATGGACGACCATAGAGAGTGAAAGTCTCGTAAGGCAAATTGAGAAAGAGTATGCGGATGTTCCAAAGTACCACGAAGCACGGCAACTTTGTGGGAAGACGGCCGGGCCACCGGCCAAGGCTAAATACTTCTAGTGACCGATAGTGAACTAGTACCGTGAGGGAAAGGTGAAAAGTCCCCCGGAAGGGGAGTGAAATAGTACCTGAAACCGTTTGCTGACAAGCAGTCAGAGCCCCGCCTCGGCGGGGTGATGGCGTGCCTATTGAAGAATGAGCTAGTGAGTTTTCAACTGTCGCAAGCTTAATCCCATAAGTGGGAGGAGGCATAGCGAAAGCGAATCCGACCTTGTGTCGGATAGGTCTTAAAAGGCCTTCGTGGCGGTTGGAAGACCCGAAACCAGGTGAGCTAGTCATGGACAGGGTGAATCCTGATTAATTTTGGGAGGAGGCCCGAACCCGTTGCCGGTGAAAAGGCTTGGGACGATCTGTGATTAGGGGTAATATGCCAATCGAACCTGGAGATCGCTGGTTCTCCTCGAAATGTGTTTAGGCACAGCGTTAAATCTTAAACTTTGCAGGTAGAGCTACTGAATGAAGCTGGGGACTTTATTGTTCTCAGCCTCAACCAAACTCCGAATTACAAAGCGTATGATTTAGCAGTGAGTCCGGCTCGGATAAGCGAGTCAGGGCAAAAGGGAAACATCCCAGATTTCCGTTTAAGGTCTTTAAATAATTTCTTAGTGGTAAAGGAAGTAAAAATCCATAGACAGTCGGGAGGTTGGCTTAGAAGCAGCCATCCTTTAAAGAAAGCGTAACAGCTCACCGAAGAAGGATTTTTGCGCCGAAAATTATCGAGGCTAAGTTATTTACCGAAAGCGAAAATTGTCCCACCTTTGGTGGGATAGTGGTAGAGGAGCGTTCCGCTGACAGTGAAGATAAACCGTAAGGTTTGTTGGAGTTTGCGGAAGTGAGAATGCTAGCATGAGTAGCGTGACAATCCCGATGAGAATTCTGGACGCCGAAAGTCTAAGGTTTCCTACGCAACGTTCGTCGACGTAGGGTTAGGCGGAACTAAGGCAAACCCCGTTTATGACGGGGGTAGCACGATGTACAACTGATTAATATTTCAGTCCTTTTAGTGGGTTTTGTCTCTAAATTGACGGATTTGTAACTTTCAAGCATCACCATTTGATCATGTGATGTAGACGATTCTGGTCGATAGACCGGAATTGAATCAATCCTCTCGCTTAGGTGAGGGGAAAGTTGAGGGGAAGAATTCCCAGAAAAGGTTTAGAGAGTCGCCCATTGAAATCCGTACCGTAATCCGACACAGGTAGACTGCCAGTAGACTGGTAAGGCGTGCGATTTACAGTAGTTCAAGGAACTCGGCAAAAAAGCTAGGCGTAACCTTTGGGAGATGCCTTGTCCCAACCTCGCAAGAGCGTTGGGATCGCAGCTAATGTTTGTCAACCGACTGTTTAACAAAAACACAGGTCTCTGCAAACCCTTACGGGGAAGTATAGGGACTGAAACCTGACCAGTGCCGGTAAGTTAACTACTGGGAGTGATCTCCACTTTTATAGTGGAATGAGCTCCTGGTATAAGCTCCGGTAAACGTCAGCTCTAACTCTGAGAGTTCTAAGGTAGCGTAATCCCTTGCCGGGTAAGTTCCGGCCCGCATGAACGGACCAACGAGTTGACAACTGTCTTGAACTGCTAATCGGCGAAATTGAAATGGCTGTGAAGATGCGGCCTACTTGTACCAGGACAAAAAGACCCCAGAAGCTTTACTGTAGCTTAATATTGAGAAGAGATTTCTGACTGTCGAGCGTAGGAGGGAGCCTTCGGGCATCAATGGAACACCTCTCTTCAGAAACCTTGACTCTAACCCCTTTTTTAGGGAGACCATATTTGGCGGGCAGTTTTGCTGGGGCGGCAACCTCCAAAATTGTAACGGAGGCGTACAAAGGTACCCTTATTCCGTAAAGAAACCGGAATTAATGTGTAAAGGCAGAAGGGTGCTTGACTGCAAGGCAAACAAGCCGAGCAGAGACGAAAGTCGGTCTTAGTGATCCTCGATTCCGCTGTGGTAAGCGGAACGGGCTTAACGGATAAAAGCTACTCTGGGGATAACAGGCTGGTCGCGCCTAAGCGTCCATAGCGACGGCGCGGTTCGGCACCTCGATGTCGGCTCATCGCATCCTGGAGCTGTAGAAGGTTCCAAGGGTTGGGCTGTTCGCCCATTAAAGCGGTACGCGAGCTGGGTTCAGAGCGTCGTGAGACAGCTCGGTCTCTATCCGGTACAAGCGTTTGGATTCTTGAGGAGGCCCTTCTCTAGTACGAGAGGACCGAGAAGGAGCAATCCCTGGTGTACCAGTTGTCCCTGATCTGGGGCACTGCTGGGTAGCTAAATTGCTATTTGATAAGTACTGAAAGCATCTTAAGTACGAAGCATACTCTAAGATAAGGAATCCACAGGTCCCTCGAAGATTACGAGGTAGATAGGCGGTCGGTGTAAGTTCTGTAAGGAATTAAGCCAAGCCGTACTAATGACCAAACCCCATTCCCTGTATTTTGCTACAAAAACAGACTTTATTTGATTATTTTTGAGACTCCGGTTGAATACTGCATTGCTTTTTTTGGGCGCTCAACAATCTTTTTTGGCAAGTTAAACTTTTTCCCCAAAGCTCTGGATAAATATTTTTCCTGACCATTTTTATTGATGAATTGAGGTGGGACTGACAGACAAAAGTCAATATTAACTTGCTCTAAATAAGGATTAATAACATTAATGCCCCATTTCTGAGCCATGGCCGTGTCCCGGATATGATCAATTTTCAAAAGCGGTAAATCCGTTCGAATTGCTTGTTTCAAAGTCTCGCCAGACAGTTGACGATACTTACTATAACCTCCCAATAGAATATCTGGACCTTGTCCTGTAAAAATTGTTTTAATGTCTTTTTTATTCGCCGCCTTGAACAGCCAATAATAAACACTGGCTAAAGCCATTTGCATTGGATTAGTTTCCACCCCGACTTTATTAAGTAATTGTTTTATCTCGTCCTGAACTGCTAATAAATTCTCTCGAGTCACCTGCACTAAAAACGGGTTTTTTTTTAGGAATTGAGACAAAATAGCTACAAAATCATCATCGACACTTTTTTCCGATTGTAAAGAAATCAAATATGAGTCCGGGAAATGTTTATTAACCAAACAGGCAATTAAGCTCGAATCGATTCCCCCAGAAACCAGAACGCCAATTTTTGAATTGCTGATTTGCTGTTGATAATTCCTAAACAAATCGGCCAGAATCTGTTCGTATTTGTTTACCCAAGCTTTTTCCATGCCTCTATTTTATATAATACCCCTATGTTTTACCCCCTTAATTTTCCAAGAAATAAAGAAAATGAAATTTTAGCGATATTAAAAAAATATGAGCAAACCGGAAAGAAGCTAACCGACGGTTTATCAATTTCTCGCTGGCAAATGCGTTTCGTCCTGGAGCGCCATCAACAAAAATTTAATCCTGCTTTTTATCAACAAGTTAACAAGCTGTTGATTAAAACCCGAGTTCGATCCGCCAGTGGTATTGTCCCAGTGTCGGTTTTCACCAACGGAGTTGGTTGTCCGTTTAATTGCGTCTATTGTAGCAATGAGCCCGATATGCCCAAAAGCTATTTTAGCGATGAGCCGGCGGTAATGCGTGCAATCCGCAATCACTTTGATCCGTACAAACAGGTCCAAAGCCGGTTACAAATGCTTTATCTGTCTGGCCACTCTCTAGATAAAATTGAATTGATTATTCAAGGCGGTACTTTCTCATTTTATGATAAACCATATCGGGAATGGTTTGTTCGGCGCTGTTTTGACGCAGCTAACACCAATGTTGCTAAACTCATCAAAACCGGCAACACTACCGTTTCAAAAAGCATCTACCTATCGCAGGCACAAAGAAAAAACGAAACTACTTCGCAACGAATTATCGGCCTCACGGTGGAAACTCGACCGGATTTTATCAACCCAAAGGAAATCAAATTTTTGCGCACTCTCGGTGTCACTCGTGTCGAGATCGGCGTGCAAGCTCCGGACGAAAAAATCCTAAAATTGATTAATCGCGGTCATGGACTCAAAGAAATTGTTTACGCCACCAAATTACTCAAGAATGCCGGCATAAAAATCACTTTTCATCTGATGCCCGGTTTACCCGGAAGCAACTATCGCAAAGATCTCAAAATGCTTAGGGAAATTTTCCAAAATCCCAATTACAAACCAGACAACATCAAGTTTTACCCAACTAGCGTCGTCAAATATTCAAAGCTAGAAAAATGGTATCAACAAGGAAACTATCAACCTCTCGACGAAAAAACCCTAACCAAACTTATTCTCGCTTTCAAAAAAACCATTGTTCCGCCCTGGGTCCGAATTCAGCGCTTGGTGCGCGACCTTACGGTAAACGACATTGTAGTCGACTCTTTTCCTTCCAATCTTCGCCAAAAAATTGAAACAGAACTGAAAAAGCAAAAAATTCGCTGTCAGTGTATCCGCTGCCGCGAAATCAAGTCAGATAAAAAATCAACTCGGCTTAAACTGGAAATTCTTACTTATTCTGCCAGCGACGGACAGGAATATTTTTTGCAATATATAGATTCCCAAAACCGGCTTTACGGTTTGCTCAGACTTAGGCTCTTTGACAATCAAGCGATTGTTCGCGAACTCCATGTGTATGGAGAGGTTAATCCAATTGGAAAACGTGATCAAGCCAAAACCCAACACGCCGGATTGGGTCAAAATCTCTTATACAAAGCCGAACAAATAACCAAGAAACATCATATTAATCAACTAGCCATTATTGCCGGCATTGGCGCCAGAGAGTACTATCGACATCTTGGCTATCGGCTCAAAAATACCTATATGTTAAAATCTTGGCAATGAAGTATTTTATTAAAACATTCGGCTGTAGCCAAAACAATGCCGATTCAGAACGGATTGCCTCGAGCTTTAAAGCCAGGGGATACCGTAAAGCCCGTTCGTACAAAAGTGCTGACGTCATTGTCATCAACACTTGTATGATTCGCAAAGCCGCCGAAAACCGCGTCTACGGCTTAATCAATAATTTAAGCAAGCTCAAAGAACAAAAACCAAGTCTAAAAATTATTGTCACCGGCTGTATGGTAGGCATGGCTTACCGCGATAGTACAGGCAAATATCTTCTGCGACTCAAAAAAATCATGCCCGCAGTCGACGAGTTTATGCCCATCGACGAAGTCGGTTTTAATCATCAGCCGGTCCGTATGGATAAAAAAACCGCGCTTGTTCCTATTTCAAACGGTTGCAATAATTTTTGCACCTATTGTGTGGTTCCTTTTACCCGTGGTCGCGAAATCAGCCGTCCTTTTCAAGAAATAATTGACGAGTGCCAAAAACTCAAAAAACAAGGTTATTCCGAAGTCTTGTTGCTTGGCCAAAACGTTAATTCTTATGGCGCCGATCTTGTTACCAAAGGCCATTCCATTCCCGAAATGGAACCGGTATATGTTAAACACTTGGGCCGGCTGAGGCTACCAACTCTGTTTCCACATTTACTGGAAGCAGTCGCCAAATTTGGGTTTAAAAAAGTCGATTTTATTTCCAGTAACCCCTGGGATTTTTCCGACGAGCTCATCAAAGTCATTGCCAAGTACCCCAATATTACCCGCACTTTGCATTTGCCGGTGCAGTCCGGTGACAACATCATACTTAAACGTATGAACCGCTGGTACACAACAGCCCAATATTTAAAGTTAGTCAAAAAAATCAAAAAAGCAGTCCCAAAAGTGCAGTTTACCACTGACATTATCGTTGGCTTCTGTGGCGAAACTGATCAGCAATACCACAATACCGAAAAACTTTGCCAGCAAGTCAATTTTCAAAAAGCCTATATCGCCATGTATTCACAGCGACCATTTACTGCCGCCACTAAAGTCCTCAAAGACGATGTCCCGTTTCCGGTAAAAAAAAGACGCTGGATGAAGCTGGATACTCTGGTCAACAAATACGTTCACTAGCCCAACCGCGACCGATAAATTTCCGACAAAAAAATGGCTGTGGCAACCGATACATTCAGGCTTTGCACCATTCCCTGCATCGGAATATACACCTGATAATCACTAAGTCTAATCGCTTCTTCTGACAAGCCAGAATGCTCGTTGCCTACCAGCAAAGCCACTTTTTCAGGCCATTTAAATTCATAAATATTTTTTGCTTGTTTACTCAAAACAGTAGCGATAATTTTAAACTTTTGTTTTTTCAAAGTGTCCAAACAATCACTGGTTTTTCGATAGATTTCAAAATCCAGCCACTTATTGGCTGTTGCCGAGCTGCTTTTGCCAATTTTTTTGGGATTAAACGGTTTCTGTTTGTCAAAAATCAAACAAACTTTACCCACCCCATAAGCTTCACAGGTTCGCCAAATTGCCGCCGCGTTATGCGGATCGTAAATATCCTCAAGCACTACCGTTAAATTTTTCTGCCGGCTTTGCATAACTAAGTTTATTTTATTAAGCCGTTTTTCCGTGGTCATGAGATTTGTCTTTAAACAACCAATAATTCATCACTAAGCACCAAAGCGATAAATCAATAATAATTATTTTCTGGAAAAGCCCTTTATAAGAATAGCCAATGCCAAAAGACCGAGAAATAAACCAAATAGCTCCGGCAATAAAGCTGCTGATTAATACTCCCTTGGTATAAGGAATCAGTTTTTTCCAATAAGGCAATCTTGCCATTTTTTTCATCATCATGATTACTCCCAAAGGAAACATAAACAACGCCGCCACTGTCGTTCCATAATGAATTTTGCCGGAAAAATTCACTTTGGCAAAATCCACTTGTTCCTGATCAAATAACATGTCGGTCTTAAAAATCGCCAGAGTCAAGACTCCCAAACCATAAGCCAAATAAAACCAGAAAACCCGACTGAAATACTTCCCAGTCAGGCTTTTACTAACGCCCAAACCTGTAGCCAAACTGCTCAAACCAAAAAATAACATAATTAAAGTATAAATTTGCCCATATTTACCAAGCGCCAGGGCGCTCACGGTATTCACGCATTGATTATAGTTGGGGGTAATCAAACTCAAAACCATTACTGTCAACATAAACAAACTCAGGCCTAACAAACCAATCAAACCCATTGTTTTTGGTTGCAATAGCTTTCTACAACAATTCATATTAGCATTCTATCACAGTCTATTTCACAACCTTTCTACATGATATAATTGAGGTGAATTTGCCCGGTAGTTTAAAGGTAGAACACCGCGCTCTGGACGCGGGGATCGGGGTTCGAGTCCCTGCTGGGCAGCAAGGAAGAAGATGAAAGAGGTCGAGAGGTAGCGCTTGATCGTTTCTAACCTTAGACTAAAACGAGCAGGAACATGAATAAAATCACTAAGAAAATTAATCAGCAAATACTAGGCGCATTTTTTTTATTGAGTTCATCTGCAATTTACGGTTTATTTGGGATATTTTCAAAACAAATAGTTAAATTTGGTTTTTTTTCTCAAGGATGGATACGTTATCTAATAATCCTTTTGATAATTTCAGTCATGTTTATTTCAGGAAGATTAAAATGGAAAAGAATAGAGAAAAAAGATGTTAAATGGTTTCTTACTTGGATTTTGCCTGCAAGTTTCCAACCAATATTAACTTTTATTGCCTTTACTCATTTGCCCATAGGAATAACTTATTTTCTAATTTATGCAACCATGATTACCGGAGGCATTGTTTCAGGAAAAATTTTTTTTGCTGAGAAATTAAATGCGAAAAAATGGATATCAATTTCTTTGATCCTAATTGGTTTAATATCTATATATCGAACTGATTTAACTTTGATTAATAATAAGTATATGCTGTTGGCTCTGCTATCAGGATTAATTGTTGGTTTTTGGAATACTCTCACCAAAAAAGTGTCTACTAATTATGGCGAATTTCAGATGATTTTTCTGGACAGCTTCTCAACTTTTATCATCAGTTTAATAGGATATTTTTTTATCAAAGAAACATTGCCAAACTTCTCAAATGTAAATTCTTGGTTATGGATTACAGGTTTTGCAATCTCAGGAATACTATCCTCGTTTTTGCTGATACGTGGATTTAAGTATATTGATGCTCAAAAAGGCAGTTTAATTTTACCAATGGAGTTGGTATTTGCTTCAATTTTTGGATTTTTATTTTTTGGCGAAGTTTTACATCTTAATATTTATTTGAGTGGACTACTTATTTTCATTGCTGCAATATTACCCGTACTCGATTTACCTAAAAGTAAAATGGTGTAATTTTGTATGTGGTATTTATATATTCTCCTTTGCAGGGATAATAGTTATTACACAGGCATTTCCAACAATGTAGATCAGCGTTTCAAAGATCATCTCAAAGGCAGGGGTGGAGCCTACACCCGCAGCCATCCTCCCTTAAAACTTATTTACAAAGAAAAGTGTGTTGACAAATCAACTGCTCTTAAAAGAGAACTTCAGATAAAAAAATGGTCAAAAGCCAAAAAGAAAGCGTTAATTACAAATCAACCTTAACTTTCCTTTTCATCTCATTAAGGAAAATCTGATTTTTTTCTTTCTCTTTTGTTAGCTTCGGAGCCGGTAATTTCTCTGAAATATTAATTGAGCCATGAAAATGAAACTCAGTTTTATTAAAAGAATTAGATACAGAAAAGCGAAAAAGATTAGTTAATGTTGTCTTAAATAAATCCTCAAAAAGTCGTTTCATCTCTTGCTTAATTCAACTACAAAAACTTCGCCAACATCCGGAATTGATAGTTTCTTCCAGTCATGTCTTTTAAAATTACTCCTGAGATCTAATTTATTGCTTTTGATAAAAGAAGTAGCAGCAAGAGTCGCTGCCTTTCTATCCTTAGTGACTTTAAGCACGCCGTCTTCTTTATTATTTATAAACTTGAGGGCAATAGCCCCATTGCTACGATCATAAAACAAAATGCAGTATTTGAAGGATAAAATATTATTGACTCTACAAAATCCAGCTGACAATCTAATCAAACCGGACCGATTTATTGATATTCTAGTATCGCCCCTAGCAGGAGCTCCAGTAAATCTTTCAAAATTATATTTGATAATCATTCGTTCATTATATCAGGCGAAAATCTCATGTCAAGCAAAGTTCACGCTAATAATTCCACGAGCTAAACTAAGGCCACAGAACAATTTGCAACGAGTGTATACTATTCATATGGACATTTTTATCCGACAAGCCCGACCAGCAGAATGGGATAAACTAGTCGATATTTACCGTAGAGAAAACATAAAAAGCGAGTTGGAGTTAGTGGCCAAACACGCTCAGAAAGAGTTTCCGGAAATAGGTACCAAACGCCTAATCTGGTTCGCCGAAGAGGGAAGTCTAGTGATTGGGGCAATTCAACTAGTACTCAAATCGGAGCAGGTAGATTTGGCTAACGGTCAAACAACAGCAATGATTCACCACCTTCGAATTGCGCAAGATTATCAGACAACTGGAATTGGTTCGCTCCTAAATAAAACAGTGGAGCAGGAAGCAAGATTAAGAGGAATTAAAACATTAACACTCGAAGTTGAGAAGATTAATCATAAAGCCAGAGAGATCTACAAACATTGGGGTTACCGATACTTTCGAGCAGGAAAAGACCCAGCTGAAATAGTAATGATAAAGTCTCTGGGAAACAACTAACAATGTGTTGTTCAGCCAAAACGATGTTTTTTAAACTGTGGCAATCCCCTATAGAATGTCTAGAGATAATTCACCCGCTTCAAGAATAACTTCAAGATTTTAGTAATTGTAGAAGGCTCTCGCTCACTTCTATTTCTCCTAACTTCATATGCTCATTTCTCTTTCTCGACGCTCTTTCTCCCGGAAACAATACTTCCTCAAAACCTTTTGCCCTAGGGGCTTTTTTCAGTTCGGCAATTGCTTTTTCCACATCGGTCTTATAGTCATTAATTGAACGAAACAATACGGGATTAATAAGAATATAAAAACTGCTCCAACCACCAGGGATGGCATAACCGACAGAAGATCCCGTCAAAGCACCAGCCAAAAGCTGAATCACAAAAGCTAATCCAGAACCTTTGTGTCCGGCAATAGGCAACAACCCACCTTCTGTAAGTACTTTTAGGGGGTCATTTGTAATATTCCCATCACCATCAACTGCCACCTTGTCTTTTAGTTGCTTCCCTTCGTTCTTTGCAATAACCACATCTCCCATTGTTGTTAGTGAAGAGGCCATATCCAATATCACCGGCTCAGTAAAAGTGGGAATGCCAACAGTGAGGGGATTTGTCCCAAAAATTGCCTTGGTCGACCCGTAGGGAACCAAATCACCGTATATACTGTGAAAACCAATAAAGATTAAGTCATTACTTGTTGCCTCTCTGGCATAAGCGCCAATAAACCCTGTCGCATACCCTGCATTTTTTATTCCTACTGATACAATCCCGCCTTTCTTTGCCATAGGAATTGCTTGTTCAAGGCTTTTATATATAGCATAAAAGCCAGCTTTATACTTAGCGTCTAAAAAAAGTGAATTTGGAGTTTGTTTAAGTATCTGTATAGCCTCACCGCCAACTGCAATTCGGCGCCCCAAATTCTCTGAATTAACAAATTTTCTGATAGAAACCAGGCGCGAAAGTCCATGGCTGCGCCTTCCAGCTAATTCAGCTTCAATTAGGTTTCTGGTTATGAGGGTCTTTTCTTCTTCAGGGAAACCAAGATCGCCGAGGATTTTGAAACAAAGTTTTCTTGCATTAACTATTTTTAGCTTCATTGAATAAATTATATCATCGTATAATCTATAATCCACCCCGGAAGCGACAGCGCCCTCACTTCAAAATCTATCTTTAATCTGTTAATTCAAGAGTGGTCACCTTGGAAGCAGTGAGTTGCGTTTTAGAATTGCGGACATTTTTAATATAGAATTCTCTCGACATTAACTTTTTATAGTCATAAATTTTTTCAGTAAATTCAATACCAGCCAGATGATCGTACTCGTGTTGAATAACTCTTGCCAATATACCGTCGCAACGAAGTCGAAATTTTACCCCATTCTCTCCCTGAGCCTCGATGGTAATTTCCTTCGCTCGTTTAACCGGCCCAAAAAGGTTAGCATCCATCACACTACCGCAACCTTCATAAATAATATTCGTCTGAGAAGAAAACTTAATGATCTTCGGATTAATATAAATTCTTATTTTGTCATTAAATAATAGTTTTCTAGCCTCTGTTTTTCTGGGTTGAGTAATAAATATTTTGTAGTTTTCGCCAATTTGTGGAGCAGACAATCCAATCAAGCCGTTTTTCTCCATGGTGTCTTTAAGATCCTGAATAATTTTCTTAATTTCAGGAGCAGAAGAATTGATAATTTTCTTGTTCTTGGCTTTTAGTCTGGGATCACCAATTTGAATAGTGGTTCTAATTGCCATATATCCAAATTATATTCCTACCTAGAGTAAAAAACGAGCTGATTGCAATTGATTTGCTTTTCTCAAACTAACGGGTGTATTATGAAATAAGATGAAACTTAAAGCTAAGATTTTATTAATCGTCAGCTTTCTTTTAATTAGTTTTTCTGTTCCAAGAGTGGCTCACGCCGCTAACCTCACAAGCGTTCTAAATTCAGCTACTACCGTTGTCACCAATATTCAGGAAAAAATTGAATATTTCTTGGCTTTTAAGATTGAAAATAAAGTTCAGGTTTTGGAAAAACATGCGGATAAAAGATTGACTTTGGCTCAAAGCTATATCAACAAAAAGGATGATCAAAAATTGCAAAAGGTGATACAAAGCTATCTTCAGATAAAAAACAAGCAAAATGATTTGTTGAGAAAAACTAATAATGAAGAAATTTTGGGTGCAGTTGAAAATAAAACAATAGAACAGCAAAAAAGCCTAGAAGAAATTAAGACAAAGATTAATGAACTCGGGAAACAAAACGTTGTTAAAATTCAGGAACAAGTTGTTAACCAAGTTGCGAACAAAGTAGTGGAGGTCAAAGGATCTGAAGGGAAAACTGAATTTTTTGAAAAAGTTGAACACGTCTGGGCGCCCGGGACAGGGCCAGGAGGAGAAGCGGGAGTTGTTTATGAAGGTGGTGAAAAATTGATATTTGCGCCAGGAACTTCCTCTGGCAGCGAAAATGCTACTTCTGATATTAAAACCGTAGAAATAAAAACCGGCGGGACAGTAAACGACCCGGTACCAGTTCAAGATGGCCCTAACTATGCTCCAGGAACCTCAGGAAACAGCCCAGGAAATACATCCACTGGAGAAACAGCTAATCCAGGAACCGATGGCAGCAAAACCTGGATTGATCCATAAATAATTATTAAAACTTTCTTGAGAAAAGGTTTATTTTGGACCCTCTTTATTTTTTTAAGTCTTGTTTGTTTCTCTTTTTTCAATACAGTTCACGCCGAAGATTTTGCTCCCGGGAGAGTTATTCCCAAACTTCCCAAAACCATTAACGATCCAGTACTCACTGATGGCAAGGTCTATCCCTTTTGGGGGCCTCTTTGTCAGCGCTATACTTACTCGGTAATTTATTCTGATAAAAACGGCCGGCCACCACAATATATACAAATATATTTTAATGGCCAAATGATTAATATGGAAAAAGAGGATCCAAATAATGCTGATTATCAAAAAGGGGTAAAGTATATTTTTCAAAATGTCCCCACCAAATACGGATCCAATTTCTATTATTTTGAAGCCTCCAACGGTCTAGGCAAAGCCCGCGCTTCAATTATTGACTCACCGGATAATGGGCCGGTTCTTTTTGACTCTGATTTCAAAAATAACGAAATCGTGGTGATTAATACAGCCACCGGCAAAGTACTTTGGCGCTATTCAACTGGAGCAGAATGGGTTGGCGCAGTCGCTTTATCAAATAATGGGCAATTTCTGGCCGCTCAAACCTCTAATCATGTTTATCTTTTCAATACCCAAAGCAACAAGCCGCTCTGGAGTTACCAAAACCCAAATCAAGCCAGTATCGGCGGCGACGTTAAGGGTGGAGTCGCCATTTCTGCAGACGGAAAGCAGATATTTGCCGCTTTTTATGGCCAGGCGCTTTATTTTCATCAAGAATCCAATCGGCCGGTCTGGAGTTATAATTTAGAACCGCACGGTGGCGGAGCTTATGGAGTTGATATCAGTCAAGATGGACTACATGCAGCCATCGCTATGGCTGGGTCAGAATCTGATCAAAATACCAATGTTCTAATTCTTCTTGATCAGAGTGGCCAAAAACTGTGGCAATATCACGCTTCAGGCAACTGGCACGAAGTCAGCTTCTCGCAAAATGGCCAATTTTTAGCCGGTAGCACTGGCTGTCCGGATCGGCGCGGCTATCTTTTTTCGATAAATTCCCCCACCCCAATTATTAGGTCCGAACCACTTTCTCAAGAATCGCCGATTGACGAGGCCAGAATTTCCCAAACAGGCAGTCTGGCCGTTTATGGAGCCGAGTCTGGCTATGGGGCTATTATACTTATGGACCAAAAGACTAAAAAAATTGTTTGGAAATACGATACTCCCATGAAACAATCTGTCAGGGCCTTAGCCATGACTCCGGATGCTAAATTTATCGGTGCCGGCACTTTTGGCGGTGATGTTTTACTCTTCCAAAAAAATTCAAATCAGCCTATAGAACAAATAAATATCAATTCGGCCATCGGCGCTTTTGATCTGTCGGACAATGCCTTAATTTTTGTCACCGGCTCGGCCGACAAAAAAGTCCGGATTTTTCATCAAGGCGAAAACAGAGTTAGAACAACAATCCCGCTTAACGAATACGTTGGCGAAATCGATGTTTCCGCTAACGGCCAATATGTTGCCGCCGGTACCAGTGGCGCCGTTTACTTTTTTGAAAGTATTATCGATCTCAACAACTTTCAAAATCTCCAGGAATCCACTTGCGCTCAAATAATTGAGCCCCCTCCTGAAAATACAATTATGAATAACCAGGATAATATTAATCAACCGGTACGAAACGATGATCGAATCGAAAGAGATTCTTTTGCCTGGCCAATAATAATTCTAATTTGTATTGCTACTGTCTTACTTGTCTTGCTGATTACTTATTTGGTAATTCCTCGAATAAAAAAACTAAGAGCCAAAAAAGATGTTAGTTAACGTCACTCAAATTAATCAATTTAATAGCTTTGGTTCTGTCTCTGACAATAAATTTTAATTCAGTAGCGTCTTTGGGAATTTCAAACACATACGAAATTTCTTTGGCAACATTAGGATTTAGTTTACCTGCCGGAATACTGGCTCCATACAAACTATAAAGTCTATTTTCCCCGTCTCTTAACTCAGGGTCTTTGGCGAATTTAAAATCAACCGATTGCGAACCAAGATTTTCAATTTCGGTTTTAACGATCAAAAAAACACCGGAAGTTGTCACCGTTTTGTCTTGAGCCACAATATTACTCTCTTGCTGTACTTCTTTAACAGTCATTAAAAAAGTATCTTCGCCAGAGGAAATTTTAAATTCCTGCAACAAGTTATAGCGTTCATATTTAGGCTCCTCAGGCTTAATATCACGGCCACTAATTCCAGCCAACACAATATACAGAAAAATAATAATCACCCATTTCAAAGGCTGAGTAACTCTTAAATAAGAGTGCGGAATAAAAGTTGAGCCCGAGAGAATAAAAAACATTACTCCCAATAACAAATGGCCTCGCCCAACAGTCAAAATACCGGAAGTAACAAAGAAAAGAAGAACAGTGGCTCCAATAATAAATTTAAAAATACCTTTTAAACTCAGCTCTTTGGCTGGTTTTTGATTAGCATTCCCCATATTAATTAATAGTATCACATTAAAAAGTGTGTTAATCTAAGTCAATGAACATCGGCAGATATCTCTTTTTATTTTTGATCATTGCTGGTCTGATCTTAGGTAATTCTTCTTATGCAAAAACTAAATCACCCTTTTCTTTGGCCAAGCCGCCGGCCAAATCTCTAAAAGGCCAAATCATTGACTATGCCGGTGAAATCAAATATCAGTCGCGTACCGCCACGCAATCAGCCAAACTAGTCAACTTTAATCGGCAAGTTCAGCAAGGCGAAGACTATTTTACCGGAGAAGAAGCAGCACTGACTATATTTTTTAAAAATCATTGTCGTCTTAATATGAAAGAAAATACAGAGCTAAAAATTATCCAAACTTTGCCCAAAACAGTGGTTTTTTCGCAACTTAATGGCGAGATCCAATATCAGGTTTTGGGCAAAAATCCAATCAGTATCAGAACCGCCTATTTACTCACCGAGCTTGAGGGAACCGGATTAATTACCAGAGATAGCGAAAAAAGCCTCGTCACAGTCACAATTAAATCCGGTCAAGCCAAGCTCGCTTATAACGACCTTAATTACCAAAGCAATACTCTCACACTCGAGGCTGGAGACAGTTATGTTTTTAATTACGATACCCGGCAAGGGGGTCGAGAATAGTTTTGCCCTCATAGCCCAAAGCCCAAACCGCCAGTCCAGCCAAACCATATTGTTTGGCCAAATTTACTTTATATTGTGTTGCCCGCTTGTCCGGATAAAAAACTTGGTGATAAGTGCCAGTATCTTTGTCAGGATAAATAATATAAGTTTCTTTATCTGTATCATCAAAGATTGGCTGCAAATCCGGATTATCATTCAAAAGCTTCTCTGCTCTTTGGTTGCTAATTACCAAACTAGTGCCAGCAATGGTGGCGGAGCGGGGAAGGTTACTGATAGTCTCCCATTCATAGCCATAAGTCGGAATTCCCAGAATAATCTTTTCTGCCGGCAGTTTTAATAAGGCTTTTTCAATGGCTGTAACCGTATCAAATTCGGCAAATATGCCGGCTCCGGTTCCTGGCGCCACGGCACCGGTGACATAAGAACCGCTGTAATGATAGTCATAAGCCATGATAATAATTTTATCCACGTATGGCGCTATGGCAAAGGGGTTAACCAAATTGGTCTTTTTGACTAGTGAAAAGGCAGTAATATCTATTGATAAACTTTGTATTAATTCTGGATTCAGATTGTTTCTTACGGCTTTAACAAATTCGGTAAATTGCAGTCGGGCAGATGGAGAAGCTTCGCTCACTTGCTCAATGTCCAAATTAAGTTCGGTAAAACCATATCTTTGCACAATCGGTTTAAGGCTTTTGAGCAGATTGCGGGCATTCTGTTTAGGATTTTTAATAATTTCAGCAATGATTCCATCGTCACTGGCAAAAACCGCTAGCGACAAAGTTAGTTCTTTATCTTTGGCGGTTTGTAAAAACTTATCGGCTTTGCCACTAACTAAAGCATAGTAGCCCGGCTCGCTCTCTCCGGGATTAGTATATTTCTGCACCGTGCCATTATCATTCAGATTCAAGCTAAAATAAGTCAGGTTGGTAATATGCTCCGAATAATCGGTTCTGGCTCTGTTTAACAGCCAGTAAGGCAAAAAACCAATCACTTCTTTTTTAACCGGCTTTAGCAGTTGGCTTTTGCTGGTTGTTCTTAGATATAAACCACCTACCAGAATCAGAATTATTCCCAAAACTAGAATTATTTTTGGCATCATACCAAGATATTATAGTCAATGGCTGCTTTTTAATCTCAAGCTGTTTAAGACTACCGAGGTCGAGCTCAAAGCCATGGCCATACTGGCAATAACCGGGGAGAGCAGCCAGCCGGTCAAAGGATAGAGCAGTCCGGCCGCGATCGGAATACCAATGACGTTGTAGCCAAAAGCCCAAAATAAATTCTGCTTAATCACGCCATAGGTTTTGCGGGAAATATCAATTGCCTCAACCATCTTTCCAAGAGTGCCCTTAACCAAGACAATATCACCGGTATTAATGGCCACGTCAGTGCCGGTCCCCATGGCAATGCCGATATCCGCTCTTGCCAGAGCCGGCGCGTCGTTAATCCCATCGCCAACCATAGCCACTACTCGCGCTTGGCCATTTTCTCTCTGCAACTTTTTAACTATGTCCGCCTTATCCTGAGGTAGAACTTCAGCCGTCACTTCGTCAATCCCCAGTTGGTCGGCAATTCTTTGTGCGGCTAATTTATTGTCACCGGTAAGCATCACGGTTTTAATTTTAAGAGCCTTAATCAGCGCCACCGCCTCTTTAGCATCTTCCTTAAGAGTGTCGGCAATACCGATTAAGCCCACGACTTTATTATCAATCATCACAAAAGAAACGGTTTGCGCCTCTTGCTGCAAAGCCTTGGCTTTAAGTTGCCAATTATCCGAAAGATCAATTTTTTCCAATCGCAGTAGTCTGTCAGTGCCGATCAAAATCCGCTTTTTACCAATTTTGGCCTCAACCCCCAAACCAGGTCGATCTTTAAAAACAGACAGTTGCTGATTTGGTTTTTTAATTTTCGATTGCAAATAAGTCACCACTGCCTGAGCCAAAGGATGATGTGATTCTTGCTCAGCCAGATAAACAAGCTGACTATCTGTCTCAGAGACCACCTGATAACTAGTCACCTGTGGCTTGCCAACAGTGAGTGTCCCGGTTTTGTCAAAAACCAAAACCTTAATCTTATGTGACAGCTCCAAGGCCTTAGCGTCTTTGATCAAAATCCCGCGGCGGGCGGCCAAGCCGCTCCCCACCATCACCGCCGTCGGCGTCGCCAAACCCAGGGCACAAGGACAGGCAATGATTAAAACAGTGATCGCAATATAAATGGCCATGGGGACCGGCGCAAAAAAGAGCCAAATAATCAAAGAAAGAATCGCGATTGAAACCACAACCGGCACAAAAACGCTGGAAACCTGGTCGGCCAATTTTTGCACCGGGGCCTCAGTGGCTTGCGCCTCCTCAACCAGTTTGATAATTTGGGCCAGCATGGTCGCCTCACCCACTTTTTGCACTTTATAAGTAAACGAGCCGTAAGAGTTCATTGTCGAGCCAATAACCGTATCGTGAGGTTTTTTTTCAACAGGCAGGCTCTCGCCAGTAAGCATGGATTCGTCAACGGCGCTGTAGCCTTTAAGAATGATGCCGTCAACCGGGATTTTTTCACCCGGCTTCACTTTAATAACATCTCCAACTACGACCTCCGCCAAAGGCACCATCATTTCCTGATCATTTCTGATCACCCGAGCGTCTTTGGCCTGCAGTTTAAATAGGGAAGCAATCGCCTCAGCCGCCCTCTTTTTGGCACGACTCTCAAGTAATCGGCCCAGCATAATAAAAAAGATAATCAAAACCGCGGCTTCGTAATAAACATCGCCAACACCGGCAACATTCATAAAAACTTTCGGAAAAAAAGTAATCACAGTTGAATAAGCCCAGGCGGTAAAAGTCCCCAAACTAATCAGAGTATCCATGTTGGCAGTCTTGGCTTTCAAAGCCGAAAAAGCGCTTTGGAAAATATCCCATCCGCCAATAAATAGGATCGGTGTGGCCAAAACAAACTGTAAAAAATTAAGCTTTATCATGTCGCCTTTGATCACCCCCAGCATCATCAGCCAAAAAGGAATGGTAGTCAAACCAATCAACATCACTTTGTGTGTCAGATGATTGGTTTCGTGATGCTGATGTTGGCTTTCAGATTTTGCCGAGTCTACCAAGTCATACTGGCCCACACTCTTCACTGCCTGCCTGATTTTGGTCAGGTCCAGTTGTTTCTCATCAAAAGCCACTGTTAATTTTTCAGTCGCAAAATTGACTTTAGCATTGCTCACCCCCTTAAGATTACCAACCGTATCTTCCAATAAAGTTTTGCAAGCCGCGCAATGCATTCCCACTACCGGATAAGTTTGGCGAATCATTAATCCACAACGACTTCAATGGGCTCCACCATACCCATCGAACAACTGATAAGATAGGTTCCTTTTTGAGGCGTAAAATTAACCACCGTTTCCGACTGATTCAGGTAAATCACCTCGTCGGTTAACCCCTTGAGATACATGGCCGCAGCGCAGCCCAAGACTTTCTGAGCTTTTACAGTCAGCTCAGTAGGGACGCCGGCTTTTAGTTTGATATTTTTTGGTAAATATTCAAAACCGCTGGCCAAAATGGTCATTTTTTGAATTTCTTGGCCATTAACTACTTTGATTTCCGCTCCCAGGCCTTGAGGATCAGCTTGAGCTTCAGCCCTTGCACTACCAATGGACCTAAAAGCAGTGTTTAAGTTGGGCAATCCCAAAACCAGCAATTGTGAATTAAGGTTATAGAGTCCCAATAAAACTACCAAAATGCCAATTACTAAATTAAAGGTTGAACCCAAAAACCGGTGATTCTGAAACTTAAGGCTGGAAAAAGAGAGAAGCGCCAGCGAAGGCAGCGTCCCGAGGGCAAAAAAGAACATCATTAATGCGCTCTTTATCATGTTGCCAGTTGCCAGAGCCAGCATTTGCGCCAACAGGGTAAAGCCGCAGGGCAGAAAAAAGGTTACCGCGCCGGCCAAAAACGGCATCAGTTTGCCCCTAAAACTTTCGGGCGCACTCAATTTGGCAGCCAAAGTGCCGGGAAGCTGAATTCGAAGCCGGCTTACTGCTCTGACACCAATCATCTGCAAACCCAAAACAATAATAATCAGAGAAACAATTATTGCCAGAATTGCGGCCGCGCTGATCGAAAGCTGAAAAGCCGAGCCCAACAAACCCAGCAAACCGCCAAGCAAAAAAAAGCTGATCAGCCGGCCCACATTAAACAAGGTAAAAGGCACTGAACGACTGGCAGTCGATTGATCCAAATATTGGCCTTGCCATTGTTTAGCCAGGCTCAGCATAAAGCCGCCCACCAGGGCTGCACAAGTGGAAAATCCCGCCACCACCCCAAAAAGCAAAAACCCCATCAGCGAAGAATTTTGATTCAAGCTCACCGACGGTAGCAAGCCGCTGGAATTCACAAAATAAAACAACAGTCCTAGGGTAGCCAAAATAATCAAGGCATTAAGCACTGTTTGCAAATCATAACCACTCGCGCCTGGCTCAACAGTCAGGCGATAGCCTTGACTCTGAAGAATCTGGTTGTATTTGTCCAGCAACTTTGACCGATTGGCTTTGTGAGTTTTTATGACCACTGTTTTCCGGTCAAGAGAAGCCTGCACACTAATGACTCCGTCAATTTTTTTAAGATATCGCTCTATCAACAACTCGCAAGCGGCGCAATGCATGCCCTGAACATAATATTGAGTTTTCATAATTATTTATATTTATAAATGTCAATCAGTTCCTTTACCAGTTTTGCTGTCTCGCCACGCCTGGCCTGATCCACGGCACAATGCTTAAGATGGTCTTCCATAATCAGCATATCCACCTGTTTCAGAGCTTTTTGCACCGAGCGGGAATTATTGAGAATCTTAATGCAATAAGTGTCTTTTTCTACCATTTCAATAATGGTACTGAGTTGCCCGCGCACAATTTTCAGGCGATGCAATAGATTGTCTTTTTTGGTTTTAAGCTTTAACATTTTTATATCCCCACTGGGGGGATTAGAATGAAATATAACATTTTGAAAAAGCACTTGTCAAGTGAATCTATTTGATTATAATTAGGTTTATGAAAAATAAATATTTGCCCCAAATCTTATTGTCCTTAGGCGGAGTCTTGTTTTCCGGTTATTTGATTTTCAGCAAATTATTTATCGGTTCTTGTCCGCTCAACGAAGGCTGCTCGTATTTTTTGGGCTATCCTTCGTGCTATTTCGGCTTTGCTTTTTTTATCACTCTTTTAGTTCTGAGTTTGTTAAAAAAGCTCAAAGCGATTCAAGTCGTGGCCACTCTCGCCATTATTTTTGCAATCTATTCTACATACATTGATTTTGCCTATCCCCGTTGTCCCGGTGGCGTTTGCCAATATACTTTGCTTTTGCCCACTTGTGTCTATGGCCTGGCCATGTATCTGGGAATCTATATCTTCTCTTTGCCTCGAAACAGGTAATTGTTATAATAGCCGATATTAAAAATTAATCTTAATAGTTTATGTCAGCAAAAGATATGCCCAGCTCTCAAGAAGGTACTGATCAAATTAGTAACCAATTAGGATTTTTATCAAAAAACGACTGGCTAGATCAATTAACAGACAAACTTAATACAGAAGCGGCCAGTTTTTATCAGGAAAATTTGCTTGAGGCAGCGCAGGGTTTGGGTTATTGTATCGACGAGCGGCCCATTGCTGATTCTGACCCTTCAAAGTCTATGCCGCCAAAACCGGCTTTTGTCGGTGGCGCCGCCGGCTGGGTAGTTATGTATTTAATGTCTGGACAAACTTTGGAAAACGCGGTGATATCAACAAAGGCGCTTTATCAAAAAATGAATTGGGGAGATATGGAAATCCATACCGACAATCATAGCCATGAAGGACAGGTCGGTTGCGGCTTTTTAAATGTCCAGCAATCTGTAATTGACGTTCTTAAGCAATTAAATATTCCTGGTTTAAGCAAAGAGATAAACAAAATCAATGGCGTCGCTATTTTCCAGGCGCTTAAAAATGCCGGGGCCAAAGTGATTACTCTAACTGGTGCTCACAAAGCCAGCCAGGCCAAAGTGGTGATTAATCAAGTGGTTGGAAAAACTTTGGATCGCCAAAAACTATATGACCAGAACCCGGCGTTTTTGTGGGATGCCTGGGCCACTGCCAACAACAAAGTGTTAACTGAATTTAATCAATTAGCCCAAACCAATTTGGAGCTTGATAACTTTACTCGCCTGCAGGCTGGTTTGCATCTGGCAACCGGCATGTTTTTGAACGCTGTCCGACTAGATGGCGCCGAAAAAAACGTTGTCATGCTTTCCTAAATGTAATAGTATTACAGTATGGAAAATAAAACTGTCACTTCAACCTATGCGGCAATTTTGGTCCTCACTATTATTGCTCTCTCAGTTATCAAATATTTCAACATCAGCTATCCGATAAGCGTGTCTACCAGCCAGGTCTCGCGCGAGCTGTCAGTTGTCGGCGAAGGCAAAGTTGAGGTCATCCCGGATACTGCCGTGGTTGAGGTCGGCGTCACGGTCAACAACATCGATACCGCCCGCCAAACCCAAAACCAATTAACCCAAACCAATAATCAAATTATCAGTGCTCTTACTAAAATCGGGGTTGCCAAAAAAGATATCAAAACCACCAATATCTCGATCTATCCCAATTACAGTTACGATGGGGCGGTGAGCGATATTATCGGCTACAACGGCAATGCCACGCTTAGCGTCACAGTTAAAAATGTCAGTAAGGCCTCCGAGGTTGTCGACGTTGCCACTCAAAACGGCGCCAACGAAGTTCGCGGACCAAACTTTACGCTCAACAAGCCGGAAAAATACAGAGAAGAAGCCCGCAACAAAGCCATTGATAATGCCAAAGAACAGGCAGAAAAGTTAGCCAAAAATTTAGGCATCCGTCTGGGAAAAATCGTCAATATCGTCGAGTCTTCACCAATCAGTTCTCAAGACTATTATTATCCCAGGGCGGCGGCTGAGGGCATGGGCGGTGGCGGCCCAACTTACGAGCCAGGCAGCCAAACCATTACCTCAACGGTAACGCTCTATTTTGAGAAAAAATAACTAGTCTTTAAGCTGCATTAATTTGTCCTCTAGCGGCTTAATCATTTCGTGAACGAATTTAATGTCAATGGCGCCAGCCGGCGAGTGTTGTGTCAAATCCACCTGCAAAACCTCTGAATTGGGAAAAAGTCGCTGCATACCGCTAATTGTCGGCTCAATATCAATCAAGTTGTCGTATTTGTTATAAATCAGCGACGTCGGCACCGAAAAATGCAAGTTCTCCTTAGCCAAATGGGTCTGAAAAATATCAAAAATCACCTCGATATAAGCTCGTGTCGCCATAATTTTGGTAATCTCGGTTTGATGCTTGATCACCAAGTCCAGGTTTTTCTCTTTGCTGTAGGCGAATTTCAAGTACAATTTGAGCGCCCGTTCGTCATGCAAAACCAGATCGACGATTGAATTCAAAAGTTTGTTCTTTGGTCCCAATTTCAAAATGGCTTTTTTGATAAATCGGTACATCGGTTGCAAACGAAAAAGGTCGGCATCATAAATACCTTCAAAAATCAGTACTCGTTCAGGCTGTTTTACCCCCTGCTCAAGCATTCGAACAATAATCACCCCGCCCAAACAAAAACCGGCCAAAAGATAGTTTTGCAGATGCATTTTTTCCACAAACAGATTCAAAAATCGAGCGTAATTTTTAGCCGTATAATCATAATCGCCCAAAGTCTGATTATTGCTGATCCCGGGCAAATGCGGCAAAATTACCCGAAAATTCTGGCTCAAATACTCAACTAAAGGTTTAAACCGATTAATATCCGAATGAAACGCCGGGATCAACAACAGGCTCTTGCCAGCTCCGGCAGTATAATATTCCCAATCGATCCCATCCAACTTAATTTCAGAGCGAACAATTTTTGGCATTTATCCGTAATTTATACTATACTAAACCAAGAATGACAATCAGCAAAATCTGGGCCTTGGAAATTCTGGATTCGCGCGGATTTCCCACCCTAAAAACCTACGTCACTCTGGAAGACGGATCTACAGGCTGGGCCGCCATTCCTAGCGGCGCCTCCACCGGCTCGCATGAAGCCCACGAATTGCGCGACGGCGACACTCATCGTTACGCCGGCCAAGGCGTTCTCAAAGCCAAATACAACGTCGAAAATGTTTTACAAACACTTTTAGTTGGTCAGGATGCTTTTGATCAAGAAAAAATTGATCAAAAAATGATTCATGAAGACGGGACGCCAAACAAAGCCCGGCTCGGCGCCAATGCTATTTTGTCGGTTTCTTTGGCTGTGGCCCGGGCAGCGGCGGTTAGTCGCAAGCTGGAGCTTTATCAATATCTGGCACACTTTTTCAATACTAATTCCATTGTTCTTCCGGTGCCAATGATTAATGTAATCAACGGCGGCAAGCACGCTCCGGGTTCGTCAGACATTCAGGAATACGTTTTAATGCCATACGGCTTTTCTAAATTCTCCGAAAGTTTGCGCGCCGCTGACGAGGTCTTTCATAAGCTCAAAGGCCTTATCTCGGCCAGGGGTTTCGCGACCACAGTTGGGGACGAAGGCGGTTTTGCCCCCAAGCTTGGCAGCAACACTGAGCCGCTTAGCCTACTGGTTGAGGCTATTTCCGAGGCCGGCTATGTTCCCGGCACTGAGTTTGGATTAGGAATAGACAGTGCCGCCAGCGAATTTTTCAAAGACGGTCAATATCATTTACAGGCCGAAAATAAGAGTCTAAGCCGCGACGAGCTCACTGATTATTACGTCAAAATGGCGGAAAAATTTCCTCTTTGTTCGCTTGAGGATCACTTTGCCGAAGACGATTGGCAGGGTTTTGTCAATCTCAACAAACTCCTTGGGCAGAAGGTCCAAACCGTTGGCGACGATCTTTACGTTACCAATGTCGAGCGTTTGAAAAAAGGCATTGGCTTGCAAGCCACTAACGCCATTTTAATCAAGGTCAATCAAATCGGCACGCTTTCAGAAACCATTCAAGCCATTAAGCTCGCCAAAGAATCACAAATGCAGGTCGTTGTTTCTCACCGCAGCGGCGAAACTGAGGATTCCTTTATCGCCGATCTGGTGGTTGGGGCTGGTCTTGGCCAAATCAAAACTGGATCGCTGTCCCGGTCGGAGCGCCTTGCCAAATATAATCGCTTACTCGAAATCGAAGCCCGCGAAAAAGAGCTTGATCCGGATCATCTGTTCTATTACGATTTTCCCTACAAACTTAATGGCAATGGATATTAACAAACTTAAGCAAGCCGCTCTGTCTTCTCTGGAAAACCCAGGCCAGGGTCAGACAATGCCCAAAACCGCCAGCAATCAAAAACCGATTCTTTATCTCTTCCGTCACACCCAGACAGAAGACAATTTAAATCGGGTTTTCTCCGGCAGCAAACGAAATCCAAAACTGACTCCAGAAGGCCAAAAACAAGCGCAAGTCTTAGCAGAAAAGCTCAAAGACAAAGAGATCGATCTGTTTATCAGTCCACCTCTCTTGCGCTGCGAGCAAACTTTGATTCCACTGCGACAATATTTTCCCAAAGTGCCGTATCTGCAAAAAAAAGAGATTGTGGAGCGGGACTATGGCGATCTCACCGGCAAAAATAAATTGGAAATAATGAAACTCAATCCCGAAAAAGCCATTCTTTGGCGCCGGAGTTGGGATGTCGCGCCCCCCAATGGCGAGAGCATCAAAGATGTTTGGGAGGGCCGGATCAAACAGTTCTGCCTGTGGCTGGTCCAAAAAATGACCACTGAAAAAATCAACGTCGCTTATTCCGGAACCAATAACACCGTCCGTCTGATCAGAATGTATTTTGAAAAATTGTCAATCGAGCAGATGCTCACCATCGAAAATCCCTATGGTGATTATGCCTCCTACTCGCTCTAAAAAAGGGTTCCACCCTTTTTACTCTAGGATACTAATCAAAGATTAATACCGGAGTACCTATCTCAGCCCAATCATAAACCTGTTTAGCTTCACCCACATCCAAAGAAACACAGCCACCGGTATGAGGCGAGCCAATAAAATCCCGCGGTCGCCGGATCTCCTGGCCGGCGCCGTCAACCCAGTATGGCAACTCATGAATGCCCAGATAAGCATTAACTTTTTTATCAAGCGAAAAAGCCATCCAAAAAGGCATCCACACATGATAGATATATGAATAAGCATTATTGGCCTTATTCAAGATCCGATAGCGGCCAGGCGGCGTGGGGTAATATAGACCGGACGAGATCCGGTGAACCGCCACATTTTGGCCCATTTCCCACAAATACATTTTCTGCTGCGACAGGTCAATCTCAATATATTGTGCCGCCTCATCACCATTTGTATTTGGTTTTTCAATTAAACGAACATAAATATAATCCGAGTCATCGCCATTAAAACGTGAATTAATCAAGGAAATCAGGCTTTGTTTAAGATGATTTTGATCAAATTGCAAATCATAGCCCAAGTTCAATTTCTGGCTCAGCTGCCTGGTTTTCTGCTCCAAAATTGGCTCACTCACGCCAATTGACAGCTGTTCCTCCGATTGATCATAATCAATCTGCAGCAGGCTTTGCAAATCCGACTCTGAGAACTCGGCTACTGTCTGGCTGCCATTTTCGTAATAAAGATTAACTGTGCCCTTCAGTACCTGACTCAATTGTTGGTTGTAAGTGTCAATTTTAATTTTCCCCTGATCGTCAAGCACCCGGTGAATTTTAGGCTTCAAAACCGTTGTTTTGCCAAAATTGCTGGCAATTTCTTTTTCCAGGCTTTTAGCGTCAAAAACAAAAAGATCCTGATGGTTTTGATAAATTAGGTTCTTTTTCTTGGCATCCACCAAAACCTGGTCCGCCTGAGTCGAAAAATCAAACTGCAAAGACCGCATTTTTTCATAATAATCTTGAGTAAAAATCAGGGCTGGCATTACCGTCCGGCTCGACCAAAAAGCTTGGTAAAATGTCACCAAATTTTGGGGGAAAGGTAGTTTCGTTTCTTTTGTCAGCTCAGAGTAAGTTTTGTTTAGGTCAAAGACAATTCCCAAAGTTTGATAATCAAAATCGTAAACACGAGTCTGCACTTGAATTTTCAGTTTCTGATTTTTGTGGATGGCCAGCCAAGATAAAAGCCAATCTGTTTCCTGATGACCCAAGTTTTTCCAAGCGAGATAAGTGTTGGCGGGTAAGTGAGAACGAACAAAAGAGTGGCTCAAAAACAACAAGCTGACGATTATAATTAGAATTACGCTTAAGAATGACTTCACACTCTTAAGTATACTTTTTCAGTTTTGGATCCGTCTCCAGTTTTTTGACCAATTCTTTTACTTGACTCACGAGCTCCTTAGGGACAACTACAATCGCGTCTTCGGTATTAACCACAATCAAATCCTCAAGTCCAATTGTGGCCAAAATTTTGTTTTCAACTTCGTTTACCACCAGACTGCCTTTGGTTCCTAGATTATAAACCAGGCCTCGTTCCAAATTATCGCTCGCTTTTTCAGTTAAGGCTTCTTTCAAAGCGTACAGCGTGCCCGGGTCAGACCAGCCCATATTAGGAGTCAAAACCACCGCGTACTCCGGCGGAATTTTTTCCATAATGGCGTTGTCAAAATGCGTTTCTTCCAAAGTCGGATAGATCCGTTTGAGCACTTTGGCTTCTCTGATTGTTCCCAAAGCCGCCTCAATCACTAATAGCTGCTGATACATCGTCGGTACATAGCGCTCATAAAGAGACAGGGTAAAGTCCAGATCCACTATCCAATAGCCCGGGTTCCACACCCATTCGCCCGAGGCAAACATTTTCTGGCACTCAGCCGGCTCAGGCCGGTATTTCCAGGCTCTAAATTCGTATAATTTATCTTTAATTTTCTGGCCCATTTTGATCCAGCCCAGATTATTTTCCGCATAGCGGGGATGTTCACCAATCATTACAAACTGCTTCGGGTTTTTGCGAACAATTTGTTCGCCCTGTTTGAGCGACCAGAGAAACTGCTGTGGTCGTTTAATCAGGTGATCAGCCCACAAAATGGCAATTGGGCCTTTGTATCCTTCTTTTCTTAATTTCACAAAATTATAGCCCACGGCCGGTGCGACATCACGCTTTTCCGGTTCGGCAATAATATTGCTTACCGGGATTTTGGGCAACTGTTCCTTGACTGTCGCCACATACTGTTCGTTGGTACTGATATAAATATCATCGTACGAAAAAAGGTCGGTGATTCGCTCAACAGCCAGTTGAAGTGTACTTTTACCGTTGAAAATCCGGCCAAACTGTTTGGGAGAGTTTTTTCGTGAAAGAGGCCAGAGTCTGGTTCCGGCGCCGCCGGCAAATATAATCGCTTTCATTGTTAATTATGAACTTATATTTTGCTTCAACTGATTAATAAAGTTTTCTGAACTGTATTTAGACCAGTTAAAGTTAGAGAAATTGTATGACTTTGTGTGATAGTTCTCAAGTGCGTTCATCAGTGAGTCAACCGATTGTTCGTTAAACAAATAGCCGGTCTTGGTTTGGGCCAATATTTCAGCCGTGCCGCTCTCTCTAAAACTGATCACCGGCGTGTTAAAGGCAATCGCCTCAAGAGCAGTGTAACCAAAATCCTCGGCCTGCGGCATCAGCAAGGCTTGAGCGTGTGCATACAACCAAGCCAAATGTTTGTCGTCCAGTTGTTTCAAAAAGGTCACGTTAGCACTCGCCAAGCTTTTCAAGCTTGTCTCTTGAGTCCCTTGGCCCACGATCACCAATTGCTTGTCTTTCTGCTGGTTAAAAACCTTAATCGCCAAATCCACATCTTTGTTTGGTTCAAGCCGGGAAACCAGCAAAAAGTAGTTTTTGAAGAGTTTGTGCTTGGGTTGTTCTTTAGCCAGTCCTTGCCAATAATCCACGGCAAAGGGGGGATACAAAATTTCACTATTGACTCGATAATATTTAGCAATCAACTGTTGATCATAACGGCTCAAGGTCAGAATCTGGTCCGGCCGCCGGGCGGCAATATAATCCCATTGCCTAAGGTAATTCAAAAATGGCCGCAACCAAAAATTGCGGCTAAAAAATCGCTCTTGTTGGTGCCACAAAAAGCGGGTCGGGGCAAACAGATAACACAGGTGTTTGGTTTCCGGCCGGGTTATCACTCCTTTCATAAAAGACGAAGACAAAGACAGTACCGCGTCATAGTCAGACAAATTCAAAGATTCAGTCGCCATCGGCATTAAGGGAGCCAAGAGCTGTTTGGGCAAACGAAAATCATAAAATCGCTGCAAAAAAGTGGTTTTAATTCGATGTTGATAAGGCCTGGCCCAAGTAGCCTGGTCAAAATCAGCGTAAAGCGTATACAGATCGGCCTGAGGAAAAGCTTTAAAAATTACTTCCAAGATCCGTTCCGCGCCGCCCCATTTATCAATCCAATCATAAACAATCGCCAGTTTCATGTTTTTTGCTTGTGATAAACTGCCAAAGTCTGTTGAGCTAATCTGGCAAAAGAAAATTGTTTAAAATAACTGGCCGGAGCCTGAACATTGATACGCTTTTTTACACTTAGCAATTTCTGTTCCAAATCGGCCAAATTTCGTGGATCAAAAAACAGGGCCGCAGGCGGCGCTATTTCCCGAAAAACAGCGATATCAGACAACAACAGCGGGCACTGATAATTAGCTGCCTCAACAATAGGCAAGCCAAAACCTTCAAATAAAGACGGCAACACCAAAGCCTGAGCCTGGCGATAAAGCCAAACCAACTCAGATTCGCTTGTTTCAAAACAAAATTTGACTGTCTCGGTTAGCCCGAGTCTCTGCACTTCCTGTTGCATCTTTCGGCTGAAATAATCCTGCGGCCCCACCATTACTAAGGCCAAGCCGCATGTTTTAAGTTTAAAGAGAGCTCGCAGCATAAACAGCACGTTTTTATGAGGATAAAAATTGCCGACATAAAGCAAAAATCGATCAAATCCAAGCGCCAGTGGCTTGGCTTTAATTTTCTCAAATTCGATTCCCAAACCCTCGTAAGTCACGCTCAGTTTGTTTTCCGGAATTGCAAATTGTTTAAGAACATCCTCTTTCACAAAACGGCTGGGAACCAAGATATGGTTGGATTGCTCGATTGCGTGTTTTAAGGCCAAAGAGTAACCAGCACGTTTGAGCCAATAAACCGGCCACAGTTGAGTCGTCGCCTTACCGGTGGCCATGTGTTTGATGGTCAGGTCATGCACGGTAATCACAAAAGGCCGTTGGTAAAAAATCGGGTGAGAAAAATAAGGAAAATGCACCAGGTCAAATAGACCTTGGTTAAGCTCCTGGCAAAACTGCCATTGTTCAGCGACAGTGTGCCACTTAGCGCGAGTAATCTTAACCTGAAAATTGGCATCGGCTTTAATCAAAGCCTTTTCAAAAAAAAACAGGGTGTATTGATTTTGTTGATCCAATTTTTGCAAATAATAAACCAGGTTGCGGATGTAGCGCCCCACACCGCCCTGATTCCAGAGACGACAGTCTATGGCAATTTTCATTTTGGCAATCTGCTTTTCAACTTAATCCCGGCTTTCACCAGCCAATACAAAACCGCCGGATATTTTTGACGATAGTGCTTATCATAAAAAGTCAGCATTGTCTGATAAAAATAGTCGTGGGTGAGTTTTTGCGTTTTCGGGTCTTTGCTTTTCAAACTGCTCTGATTTTTAAGATGCAGGGCACGGTATTGAGGATAATACCAGATAGAATAACCCAGCTTCTTGATGCGATAAGACAGATCCAAATCCTCGCTGTAAAAAAAGTAATCCGGATCAAAACCGCCCAAGTGATCAAGAATCGGTTTTTTCACCAGAAAAAAGGCGGCGGTCGGGGAATCAATCTCATGAACTTGAGTAAGGTTCCCAGAACAAAGGTGATAACCGCCAAACAGCCGATTAAGGCCGGGAATACTAGCAGTCAGCCGCTCCAGGCCGGAAAAATAAGTAAGGGCGTTGTAAGGCGTAGGGAAGCCTCGATGACTGGCCGGATCAATTTGGCCATTTGGCAGCAATAGTTTAATGGTCAAACCGGCCGCTTTGGGATTTTTATCTAAAAACAAAAGTAGTTTTTTAAAATCAATTTTTTCCTTTAGATAAACGTCGGTGTTTAAAAACAAAACAAACTTAGCCTTAGTTATCTGCAGGCCCACATTATTGGCCCGGCCAAACCCCAAATTTTCTTTGACCAAAATAGTTTTAACATCTTTTTCTTTAGCCAGCCAAGCTGGAGTTTTGTCTTGTGAATTATTGTCCACCACAATTATCTCTGCCTGATCAGATTCAAAATTTTCTTCAAGCCGTTTTTTCAAAAACCCCAAACAAGGCTTCAAAACATTTAAAGAATTAAAACTCACCAGTATCACTGACAACTGCATAAGGGTATTTTACCGGATTTGCCCTAATCAAGCGAACTAACTTGACGAAAAACCGTTTCTGACATAAGATGAAAAGAGATGAAACGAATATTTTTTTTATTCTGGTTAGTCGCTTTTTTGCTCTTTCCGGCTGTGCCGGTTCAGGCTCAGGGAACTGGAGTAGCCGAGCAAAACGTCGTCCTTAGTTGTTTAGAGCCCACCAATACCGATCTTGTTCTCACTGGTGGCGAGCTAAACAATTACACCACTGGTTTATACGATAAAGCTGGCATTTTCAAGCCAGAAAACGGCCCGGTTTACGTACTGATCTCGTATCCGGTTCCCGGTTTTAAACCCGCTGACTCTAAATACAGCGACACTTGCGAACAACGCCACAACAGTAATGAAGAAGGTCAATATTGGTTCTGCGCCGATCTCAAAGGCAATGGCTCCCAATGTCCTGCCAGCATGCTGGCCCCAGCCACCCAGATTTTACAGCCCAAAAACGCTCCCAAAGAGCCGTCTGATCCGGACGAAGGCTCTTGTTTAAAAACGATTTTTCAGATTGAAAACGCCAGCTTTGTCGGCGAGGAATTTAAGGTTGAGTGGGCCAAAATGTATACTCTGCTTCACAATAACGTCACTTTTTGGGGTCTTCAATTTACCAGCGATGAGGCTTCGCTAAGCGCCTCTCCCTCTTTAGCCACTGGGGCCACCACCTCACTGAAATTGGCGAGCTTTATTGGCGAAAACGTTAGCGGAATTCCCAGCGGAGTCAACACTAACTGCACTACTGTTTCCTGGGACCCTTATGGCCGGATCATCGACAGCTATACTTTGGAGCCAATCCGCGATGTCTTGGTCTCTTTAAAAAACACCAATGCCAGTAATGTTTTGAGCTTAACTAAAAATCCTTCAGATCCCACTTTCCGCAATCCGTTTAGTACTAATAGCCAAGGCGGTTTTAATTTTGCCGTCATTCCCGGCACTTATTATCTTTACCCGGCCCATCCGGACTTTACTTTTCCCATCCCAGATCAGGCTGTCTATGATCAAGCAGTCGCCAATTTGCAGATTCTGGATCCATTACAAGAATATATTGAAATTAACAAACCCAATAGCAAGCTTTATCAAAATTCACAAGAAGCGATCGTCGAGGTAATGGGAGCTTCCCAAAGACGGGATATTATCATGCAGCCCAAAAACGCCAATTATCAAGGCAGTCCGGCCGAACTGATCTCAATTCAAAACAGCCGCCAGGGCATCCAGCAGCTGCTCAGAGGCATTGTTTCCCACCCTAAGAGTATTATCAAAGCCATGATCAACAACCTAGAAGTGGGCCAGACTACAGCCGATCTCAAGGGTAATTTTGAGCTTTATCTTAATGAAGATCTCATTCCTAATACAGCTGAGAATTATCAGGTCACGGTCCAAAAAGTCCCGCTGGTTGATCAATCCGAGCCTACCGCTATTACCACCAGCTCGCCCTCAGAAACGCAATCTTTAAAACTGATCCCGGCTGTCCTGTCCGGCTTTATTTTTAATGAGGATTATCAAGTTGTCCCCAATGCCAAAGTCGAAATCGTGCTCACCAATCTGAGCGCCTTTGCCTATACCACTGTTTACAGCGACAAAAATGGCTTTATCAGTATTCCATACCAGAATTTGCCAGCCACTGATTTTTTCCTCAGAGTTTATCCCTCTAATCAAAAACCTTTTGAGCTCACCATTTCGCAGTTTCTACAGCTCAATACTGTTTATTTAGAAGAAGCCGGAGTCAATATGTTCAATCCCAAGCTATCAACCGTCAACTTAATTACACCGGATCAGAAAATTATCGATCAGGTCAAATCAGTCACCGCCGCCAGGCTGACCGGCAAAAATGTTTTCCGTTTGCCCACCCCCACGCCCACTCCGGCACCAAGATCCGGCAACACCCAAACGCCGCTTAATCTGATTGGCGCGCTTGCTGGCCTAGTCCTGCTAACCGTTTTAGCCATCGTTGTTGTCAAAAAACTAAAAAAAACTCCTCCGGCAGCACCGCCGCCTTCTGTCCAACCGCCTGAGGACCTCCAGATTCCGCCACTTGACAAGTGAACAATTGTTCACTAAAATACTGCTTGCCATGAACTCATTACTTCACGACAAACTGCTGGTTTTAAAAAACTTTTTTTATCGTTACAAGCGTCTGCCCAGTTATGCCGAGCTGCTGAAAGTTTGGAACTTGTCCTCCAAGAACGCGGTTTTTAAAAATATTCAAAAACTGATTGAGCTGGGCTATTTGCAAAAAGACAAATTTGCCAAAATTGCCCCAACCACGGTCTTTTTTTCCCTTAATCTTTACGGTTCGGTGCCGGCCGGCTTTCCGGTGCCCACGCCAGACGAGCAAGCCGATCTGATGTCTCTGGACGAATACTTAATCGAAAACCCCAACAACACTTTTCTCCTCAAGGTTTCCGGCGATTCCCTCAAAGACATTGGTATTTTGCCCAACGACTTGGTTTTGATTGAAAAAAGCGATCGCTCCAAAAACGGGCAAGTGGTTTTGGCCAACGTCGATTCGGAGTGGACCTTAAAAATTCTGGATAAAAGCAAAAGCCAGATCCGATTGCTGCCGGCTAATCCCAAATACCAGCCTATCATTCCCCAAAACGAGCTCTTAATTTACGGTGTAGTTAAAGGGGTTATTCGTAAATATCATTAGTTATGCTTCAAGCCTCGTCCTGGCCCACGGCTATACTTCACCTGGACGCCAACGCTTTCTTTGCCTCAGTGATGCAAGCAGTTCAGCCAAAACTCAAAGGCCAGCCGGTGGTGGTCGGCGCCGAACGGGGTATTGCCACAGCCATTTCTTACGAAGCCAAAGCCTATGGGATCAAGCGGGGGATGTTGATGGCCCAAATCAAAAAGCGCTGCCCCAAAATCGTCATCTTACCCGGAGATTACGAGTTGTTCTCTTTGTTTTCTCAAAAAATGTTTGTCATTCTGCGCCAGTACAGCCCGGTGGTTGAGGAGTATTCGGTCGACGAGGGTTTTATTGACGTTGCCGGTTTGCGCCGGCCATTGCATTGCAGCTATATTCAAATGGCACAAAAAATCCAAACCCAGATTAATCAGGAGTTGGGTCTGCCGGTTTCAGTCGGTATTTCTTTAAGCAAAAGTCTGGCCAAACTGGCCAGCGGTTTCAAAAAGCCTTTGGGAATTACGCTTGTGTCAGGCCCGCAACTCGAGAGCTTTTTAAGTCAAATCCCGATCATTGATGTTTGGGGTTTGGGCCCCGCTAGCAGCAGCTATTTAGCCAAATTTGGCATCAAAACCGCCCAACAGTTTGCCAGTTTGCCGGAGAGCGTTTTTAACAAGCAAAGTCGCCTCAAGCTTAATAAGTCGCACTGGGAAATCTGGCAGGAGTTGCGCGGGCAAGTGGTTTATCAGATCAATCCTCATGCCAAAAACCATTATCAGTCAATCAGCAAAACCCGCACTTTCCGGCCGCCTTCCGGCAAAGAGCAGATTGTTTGGGCCGAGCTGTTGCACAATGTTGAGGCCGCTTTTGAAAAAGCCCGAAAATACGGTTATTACGTCAAAAAAATTCTGATTTTTCTAAAAACCCAGGAGTTTCGTTATTTAAGCACTGAAATTTGCTTTCTTCAAAAAGAGCAGTATCCGTTGCTGTTACGAAAAACCATCAAGGCCGCGTTTCTCAAAATCTTTAATTCACGCCTTGTTTATCGTGCCACCGGCATTGTCCTAACCGAGCTGTCAGAAACCAATCAAGAGCAGATCGGGTTGTTTACCGATCTGCCCACAATCCAAACCAACAAAGCCCAAGCTCTCTATCGGGTTTTGCAAAACAATCAGAAAATTGATTTTGGCACCTCTTTATATTTGCCTCACAAAACGTCTGAGCCGCACTTTCATTTACCGATGCTGGAAATCTGAGCCAAACCTCAGTATAATCATCAATATGCGTTATTCTCAATTATTCACCAAAACCAAGCCACGGGAACCTAAAGATGAATTAACCAGCAATGCCAAGCTCTTAACTCGGGCCGGCTTTGTCAACAAGCTCATGGCCGGAGTCTACAGCTATTTGCCGCTGGGCTTAAGAGTCATTAACAAAATTGAAACCATTGTCAGGGAAGAAATGAACGCCATCGGCGGGCAAGAGGTTTTTCTGCCGGCTTTGCACCCGTCGGAAAACTGGAAACAAACCAAAGGCTGGGACAATATCGACATTCTCTTCAAGCTCAAATCACGCACCAATCGGGAATACGCTCTGGGACAGTCTCACGAAGAGGTCATCACGCCGTTATTCAAAGAATATGCCACCAGCTACAAAGATCTGCCGGTCGCCATTTATCAAATTCAGCAAAAATTCCGCGACGAGCTGCGAGCCAAATCCGGGCTGTTGCGCGGCCGCGAATTCCGGATGAAAGATATGTACAGCTGGCATTTGGACCAGGCGGACTTCAACCGTTTTTATCAAGTGGCTAAGCTGGCCTATTTGAAAATCTACCAGCGGGCGGGTTTGCAGGCTAAGGTTACCGAGGCCTCAGGCGGCAGTTTTAGTGAAAAAATCTCCTACGAATTCATGGTACTCACGCCAGCCGGAGAAGACGACATTTTGTATTGCGATCAATGCGACTATTGCATTAATACCGAGATCGCCAAAGACCTTAAAGAAGAAAGCGAGTGCCCCAGATGCCAGAAAGCCAAGCTCCAAAAAGCACGAGCCTCTGAGGTGGGCAATGTCTTTGATTTGGGCCAAAAATACACTCATGATTTTGATCTCAAATTGGCGGACAAAAACGGTTTGCTCGTTTATCCGATTATGGGTTGCTACGGCATTGGCATCAGCCGTCTGATGGGAGTGATTGCCGAGGCTTTGCACGACGACAAGGGCCTGGTCTGGCCCGAAACCATTGCTCCTTTCCAGGTTCATCTGGTCGGTTTGAATTTGGATAATAGTGATGTCAAAAAACAGGCTGAGGCAATCTATCAAAAATTAACCCAGGAGCACATTGAGGTTCTTTTCGACGACCGTCTGGAAGCCACTCCAGGCGCCAAGTTTGCCGACGCCGATCTGATCGGCCTTCCTTATCGTTTGCTGGTCTCTGCCAAAACCGGAGACAAAGTTGAATACAAAAAACGTCAGCTAAAAGACGTTAAAATCACTAGTCTGGAGAATTTTCTTAAAGAATGCTGCCAATAATCTTAGCTTCAGGATCCAAAAATCGCCGGACCATAATGGACCAACTGGGCATAAGTTATCAAATACAAGCCAGTAATTTTGACGAGCACTCAATCAAAACAACAAACATTAGCAAGCGAGCCCAACTAATTGCCTTGGGCAAAGCCAGGCAGGTTGCCCAAAAACATCAAGGCCTTATTATCAGTGCCGACACCTTCACAGTTTTTGACAATCAGATTATGGAAAAACCCCGGAATCTGTCTCAAGCCCGAGAAATGTTAAGAGCGTTATCAGGCCACACTGCCGTTTCCTATACCGGTTTTTGTTTTCTTAATACCCAGTCCGGGTTTGTTTTCAACAAAACCGCCCCGACCAAAATTGTCTTCCGAGACTATTCTGATTCAGAGCTCAAACAATACCTGGCCAAATATCCGGTCACCACTTGGGCAGCCGGCTACGCTCTGATTGATCCTTATTTGTCGACTTTGGCCGCCAAACTCCAGGGTTCTTTGGTGGGCCTTACTCACGGTTTGCCCACCGAATGGCTGATTCCATTATTAGAAAAAGAGGGCTATCAGATAAGCCTAAAATAAACCAACTTGAAATATTTTCTTTTTCCGGTTGTATTAATTACAATAAAGCATGACTTTAACCGATGAACAAATTGTGGCTCAAATTGTAGGCGGCGATTCTCAAAAGTACGAGTTGATTGTCGCTCGCTATCAAAAAAAGTTAGGACGCTATATTAAGCGATTAACCAATCGTCAAGAAGAAGTCGATGATTTGTTGCAAGAAGTCTTTATTAAAGCGTACCAGAATTTGCGGCGATTCAACCAAAAGTTACAGTTTTCAAGTTGGATTTACAGAATCGCCCACAACGAAAGCGTCAACTTAATTAAAAGCAGTTGGATTCAGAAAATTACGTCTCTGGAGCCACTCCTGTTATTAGGTGACACCAAGAACCAGATTGAAGAAAAACTGGAACAAAAACAACTGGCGCAAAAAATGGCCGATTGTTTAAAACAGCTGCCGGTAAAATATCGGGAACCGCTGATACTCTACTATTTTGAAGACAAGAGTTATCAGGAAATCAGTGATATTTTGCGCCTCAACAGTCAGACTGTCGGCGTGCTCATTTATCGAGGCAAAGTTAAATTAAAAACATTATGTCAAAACAAATAGAAACCAATCTAACCAAACAGGTCATGACCAAGATTAATAAAAATCAAGTGGCTATGAAATCCCGGCTTAATATTCTGGCCGAAGCCTTGGGTTTGGGCAGCGGCGTGGCGTTGTCTGCGCTCATACTGGTATTTGTTCTTTCCTGGCTAATCTATTGGTTTCGGGCTAATCAGGATCTGCTGACTATTCCCGGACCTTATCGCGGAATCAAACTATTTTTGCAAACTCTGCCTTATTTATGGGTGATTGGCTTTATCAGTCTTTTTGTTTTCTTTAGCTGGCTGCTCAAAAAGTATGACTTTTCTTATAAAAGACCATTGATTGTTATATTGGCTTTTGTCATCGGCTTTTTTGCCACCGGAGCTTACCTGTTTCAAAGCCATCCCATTTTGGCTAATTATCTGAGACACCGTTTGCCGCTCACATACACGCCCCAAGAAACCGAACTCGGCTATGTGGTGGGGGAGATTATTGATCAAAAAGACCGTCAATTAATTTTGAATACTGATAATAATAAACAATATATTGTTAATTATGATCAAGATACCAGATTGCCGGGGCGAAATTTCGCTGTCGGCGATACTGTCAGAGTCATTGGGATAATAAACAAACAAACTATCAAAGCCGGAGCAGTCATGAACCTTTCCAAACAAAAACAGTTGTACCGAATTACTCCTTTAGCTCCGGGAAGAGGCAACCGATTTGGTAATCCTTATGGCCATAAATAGCGGGAATTCCTGCCTGGCCAGATTCTCCATTTTGGCCGCTTTACCCACGCTTTTTTTGTCCGAAATCCACTCTTCTATCTTATCAATCACCAATCCGTGATCAAATATCGCCTGGCTGATTTGCCACAAAGGATAATGAAAAGACCAGGTGATTTTTTTACCTTCTTTTTGTCCCGGATTCATCACGATTGGCACTTTCATATTGGTTTGGTAACGATTGATTCGACGGTATTGAATTTTGTTGGCTTCATCAATCTGCCAACTGCTTTGTCTGGGAAGACGAAAGTAGGGATGATTCAAAACAATAACCGCGCTGCCCCTATTGGCCAAGTGGTCGCGAATGTTGGCAAACAAACCGGTCAATCCAGCCAAATTTTGCATCACCAAAATAACGGCAATTTTGTCATAAAGCAAACCCTTAGCTATCGGCAAAGGCTTGGTAATATCTCCAACCACAAACTGATGGGTAGGGGCTAGACGATGATCAATAGCATATCGAACCAAATCCTTAGCCAAATCAATTCCCAGATACGAATTTTCTTTAGAAATAGCGCGTTCCAGAATTCCTTGTCCACAGCCCAGATCCAAAATCCGTACCGCAGGCTTCAATTCCAAAAGTTCGAGGGTTTTGGGTAAAACAATTTTTTCATAGTAATAACTGCCCCCTAAACCCTGACTTTGATTGTACCAACGACTGGCCGGTTGCCAAGAAGTTGCTATTTTGCCGTGCATGATATTATTGAATAATTTTGAAAGGAATCGTTGGTTGGACGGATCTAACAAAAAATCGCGCCCAACCAAGATTCACAAAAAATAATTAGCCGTTGTGTCTAAAATCACGACCGCTTCTCATCCCGTCAGTTCTTTCTTCTCTTTTCTTGGCGACCGAAACCACGATGGCTCGTTGGTCGACTTCTTTATTGTTCATCGCGTCTTTTGCTTTTTCAGCATCTTCCGCTTTCACAAAAGTTACGAAACCAAAACCACGAGAACGACCAGTAGCTCTATCGGAAATAACGACCGCATCGGTCACTTCTCCAAATTCGCCAAATAAGTCTTTCAGTGATTGGCTGGTAACAGACCAAGGCAAATTGCCTACGAATAATCTATTGTTGTCCATTTATCTTCATCTCCTTTCTTTACTTGTTCTTTATGGAAACCGTTTTTGGGATAAACTTACTCGTGAATTTTTTTCTACGCAGTTTACACACCGTTCCTTTATAAGAACAGCTCTTATTATGACACACAAATATAAAAATAGCTAGCTCAGTTTGCAATTGACAGTCGCCAAAAGGGGGCGGTGAGGTTGAGCGAACCACTGGCCAATTTCAATGCTTTCTGAAGTTCGTAATGGCAATTGGTCCCTGTTTGGCATTCGGGCCGGGTGGCTAGCTTCTCCAGAGCCGGTACTGCCTTAGAGTCACCAAGCTGGCCCAGCGCCCATACTGCCTGAGTACGGTGCCGGAGTTTTTGGCGCGGATCCAAGATTAAAGTCGAGAGTGAGTTGACGCAAGTGCCCTGATATTGTTCTTGAGCGTTAAGACATTCCTGAGAAACATCGTGACCAATCCACTGCACTCCGAGTAAAAACACACCGAGTATAAAACCCACAATTAAAAAGACTGTCGCGGTTAACAACAGTTTGTGTTTGAGCAGAACCTTATAAACCTTAGCCAGCTTCTTTCTGATCATAAGCTAACTATATCAAAAATCACTTGGCAAAGAGGCGAAAAAACCATCCCAAAAAGCCCGGTTGGTTTTCCTCAGTCATGATTTGCTCAGCTAGAGCAGTATTTTGCTCGGTCAGCAGTTGAATGGTTTCTTCAATTTGCTGGGCTTCGCCCTCGTTTTGCACCTGAGTGGCGAGCTCGGTCAATATCTGTAAACGCAAGGTGTTACGTTCCTGAAGCCTGATCAGGCTGTTGAGCGCTTTGTAATCCGGCCCGAGTAAAACTCTGGCCAATTGATTGCGCTTTTGCAATTTGGTTTCGTTTTCTTCAATTTCGGTTTGGACTTGTTTTTGAGCCTGAGCAAATTCCCGGATCTGCGGGCCAATGCCACCTTCCAAGTCTGGATCGCTCAAAAGCTCTTCCACTTTTTTAGCAACAGCGCTCATTTTCGACTCAGCCACTTCGCTCCGGTTAGCGCCGGTTTTGATTTCATTTTCCTCTTCCTCTTCGTCTTCGTCTTCTACTCCTTCTTTCTCTTCTTCCTGGAATTGGTTTTGAAGTTGAGTTTCTTCACCTGCATTTTGTACTTGCTGTTGGTTCTGATTCTGGTTTTGATTCTGAGCCAAAACTACGGCTGGAATCATTAATAGAATCGCGGCTAAAATCATAAATATATTTTTCATTTGTTTTTCATCTCCTTTCCTTATATTAATATATCAATTTTTGGGCTAACAAACAGCCGATCCCCCGTCTTTTTGACGGAGGTATCAGCTTTTTTCCTTTGGCTTTCTCAACGAGCGTTACGACCGTAGCCCATACCCGTGCCCTTGCCACTGCCGTTTTGCAAACCCAATCCGAGCTCAGCTCGAATTTTGGCGGCCTCATCTTTTTTACCCTCAAGCATCAATTGATGCATTTGGTTAAATTTGGCAAAATTCTTTTCAGTCACGACTTGAGTTACACGTCCACGTCCGTTCATCAGTTCTTTCCAGGCCTGATAATCATTGTTGGCAAAAGCCTTAGTCATCGCTTCGTGCCTTTCCTGAGTATAATTTGGGCCTTTAACATTAATGTCACCTCGATAAGCTTCTACCGAAGGAGTCATTAAGATTCCCCCAAGAACTAGCGCGGTTAATCCTGAAAGTATAATTTTTTTGTTCATTTTGTTTTCATCTCCTTTCTATTAGTTAATACAAATAAGGCCGCCAATTATTTCACGGTCACGCAAGAGAGAGTATAATTAAAGACAGAATATGCTTCAGAATATGCTGGCTCACAAGCAAAGAGTTGAGAAACTGCTTCAGAGTGATTCTCCAAAAACCCAATGGCAACGGGAGCTTGATTTTTTCAATCTCAAATTTGTTCATTTTCAGCAGGAACGATTAATTCATTTGTTGGTTACTCTTACCGTTGGTTTAGCCTGTCTGCTGTCCTGTTTAACCACTTTGTTTTATCCACTTGCCCCGCTTTATATGCTGGATGCAATTTTAATGGCTCTTTTCTGGGCCTATCTCAATTATTATCGAAGGCTGGAGAATACGGCCCAAAGCTGGTACCAAACCTTGGATGATCTGCAAAAAAAGATCTAAACTTGTAAATTGTAAAAATAATACAATTACTCCGTGAATAATCATTTTGACGTTGTCGTTGTTGGCGCTGGGCCGGCCGGAATTTTTGCTTGTTACGAACTTATTAATAAAAATAAGAAGCTAAAAGTCGCTTTGGTCGATCGGGGGAATCGGATTGAAAACCGCAGCCAAAACGAAGTGATGTCCGGTTTTGGCGGCGCCGGTGCTTATTCTGACGGCAAATTGCACTTTACTGCCAAACTCTCGCACGAACGCACCTTTCATTTAATCAAACCAGAAGATTATGAAACGATACTGGCCGAGATTGATCAGGTTTTTATGAATTTTGGCGTCACCGGCGTCGAGTATCCCAAAAACCCCAAAGAAGTGGCGCATTTGGTCGAGGAAGCCCAGATTCACGACATTGAGCTAATAGTCCGCCGGGCCAAGCATGTCGGCACTGATAACCTCAAAGTGGTAATGCAAAAATTCCAGAATTATTTGGAAAAGGGCGGAGTTAAGTTTTTCGACAAAACCGAAGTTGTTGATTTTCTAATCAAGAATAATCAAATCCAGGGTGTTCAAACAAAAAAGGGGAAAATTCTGGGAAAAAGAGTTTTGCTAGCTCCAGGCCGGGCTATGGCCAACTGGTTTCAAAAAATTTCCGACAAATATAAACTTCAACATACCTATGACATGGTTGAGGTTGGCGTCAGGGTAGAATTTCCGTCTTACGTAATGAAAAAACACGCCGAAGCGCTTTACGAAATTGTTTTCAAAATCAGAACCAAAACTTACGACGACATTGTCAGAACTTTTTGTACTTGTCCAAACGGATTGGTAGCTAAGGAAGATTACGAACACTATGTCTGCGTCAATGGCCACTCCTTTTCGGATCATAATTCACCCAATTCAAACTTTGCTTTCGTCTGCGAAGTCCACCTGACTGAACCGGTTGAAAACTCAATTGCTTACGCCCAATCCATCGCCGAACTGGCTAATACCATCGGTGGTAACAAGCCGGTACTGCAAAGACTGGCTGATTTAAGAATGGGTCGACGCAGCAATTAGGCCAGAATTAATAAATCAATGGTTTTGCCCAGTCTCAAAGACGTCACGCCAGGAGACATTTCAATGGCTCTGCCACATCGGGTGGTGACCAATATTCTGGAGGGCTTAGTCAAGCTTGATCTGATTATGCCCGGCATCAATGCCGGCTCAACCCTGTTGTATGCCCCCGAAGTCAAATTCCGCTCTTCAAAAGTCAAGACCAATTCGGGAATGGAAACAACAGTCAAGAATCTGTTTGTCGCCGGAGATGCCTCAGGAATGGCCGGATCAATTACCGGCGCCGGTGCCACTGGAATAATGGCCGCTCGGGGCATTATCAAAAGTCTAAACTAAGCAAATACCCTGGCAATCCAGTTACCCAAAAGGTAGGTGATTACAACTACCAACAAACCAATTACCAAATGCTCCAGTACCACACCAATCGGATTTTTCTTTTGCTGTTTGGCAATCAAATAACTAAAAAAGGATAAAGCCGCAAAACCCCAGACAATATTGATCAAAATAGCTTCGGCGGTTTTAAACAGAAGAAAGGGAACAATAAAAGTTAAAGCAAATAAAAATTTGGACAAGAATGTGGCGATGGTTGCCTCCCAAATTGATTGCTCCGAATGCCGGTTCTGCGACTCCTGGGAAATGTGTATCCCAAGGGCGTCTGAGAACGCGTCTGCGGTGGCGATTGTCAAAATACCACCAATCACTACCAACTGAGAACCGGTGCTGGCGTTCAAGCCCACAATCAAACCCAAGGTAGTAATCACTCCGGAGGTTAATCCAAAACTCAAACCGGTTTTAAAAGAAAGCTTCATCCTTTAATTATAGCCGTTTTTGCCAGCCATTTGTCTCAAATTCCTCATACCAGCTCTTGGCCAAAATAAGTGTTCGCCCAATTGACATGGGCTATATTATAATATCATCAATGAACGTTGCGCAAATATATGTCCAATACAAGATTCCGCAAAATCTTCAGGAGCATATGCTGCGGGTTGCCGCCCTGTCGCAAATTCTGACCGAAAACTGGATCGGCAAGTTGCTAGACAAAGAGGCAATTTTACAAACCTGCCTGTTCCACGATATGGCTAATATCATCAAGTTCAACTTCAATAATCCGGTTTTTAAGATGACGCCTGAGGAAATTCGATATTGGCAAGCGGTCCGGCAAGAACTGGTCAAAAAATACAGCAATAATATTCACGCCGCCACTTTGGCCATTTGCCAGGAAATTAATCTACCAGAAACAGTCCTGGATTTAGTCAACAAACTCGAGTGGAGTAATACTCCGGCAATATTAAAAAATAAAGATTTAGAATCAGGAATTACTGTTTATTGCGATATGAGAATTGGTCCATTTGGCATTATGTCTCTAAAAAATCGTATTGCTGATTTACAAGCCCGAAATCCGTCCGCAGATTACAGTCAAACCAAAAAAGACGCCGTTCTTTTAGAAGAAACCCTGCAAGAACAGATCTCAATCAGTGTTAATTCAATCACCGATCCGCAACTTAATCGCCTTTTTGATCAATTATCAAGGCGTGAGGTATGAAAATATCAATCATTGCCCATCCCAATTCCAAAAACCCCAGAGTGGAAAAAGATCTTATGGATCAGCTCCACATTTATGTCAGCGCCCCGCCCCTGGAGGGCAAAGCCAACAAAGCCGTTATTGAAGCGTTGGCAAAATATTACCAAACCCCAAAAAGTAAAGTGATTTTGATCCGAGGAGAGAAGTCCAAACACAAAATCTTTGAAATAAATTGACTTTACGAAAATCGATCCTTAAAAGTATTGTCTAATATTCTTTTTACCAAATTTGAATCCTCCTTAAAGAAATTGGTTTTTACTAACCAATAAAGCCCTTCAACTGTTCCATAATTATCCGGAGCCGGTGATTGTGAAATATAGCCCTTTTTATTTTTGACAAAATCTATTAACAAAGGATGTGCGTTAGAAAAGGTTATGGCCGTCACTTCTTTTGGCGTCATTGCCGGAACATCATTGTGACCATCACCAAACATGGCAATTGGTGGCATCTCCGTCATTTCAAACATAATTTTGATAACGTCTACAATTAATGACTTATCAATAATTCTTCCTGTGTGAGTTTTACGAATAACCTGTATTCCTCCGTCCGGAAAAGGGGGAATGACCTTTAGTTGATCATCCCATTTGTCTTGAACAATTTTTTGAAGAAAATCAAACACTTCTTCTGTTGTAATGGTCTGCTCAAACTGCCAGCGATGACTGATGAACTTAGGGTCGGTAAACAAAGTCAAAATCGAATGATCCTCTGGATCAACTGGCATTTTATGAATCCTGCCTTCAATAAATACATCACAAATATTGCCAGCGCTTGGTACCAATCCAAGCATTTCCTTTAATTCACAAATCGCTTTTACACTCTCTTTTTCAAAAATCTCAATCGTCTCAGATTCGGGTTTGCGGTATACGCCGGCATTTTCAGCAATTATTCCTCGATCTGTCAGATGATTGGTTTGAATCAATCTTGAAACATAAGCAATCGGCTTTCCGGTAACTGGTAAAAAATAATGACCTGCTTTGCTAAGCGCATTTAAAACTGTCGCCAATCCTTCGGGAAGAATGTTGTAAGTGTTTCTTTTGGTAAGAGTGCCGTCAATATCAAAAGCCAAAACACTTTTTGGTTCCATTCCACAATTATACTTAAATATAACTGTTTGACAGTAAAAAAAAATGTTGTTATCTTGAAGGTACATTAAAAATCGGGAGGAGATGAAAAAATAATGAAGAAATTAATAGTCTTACTGTTTGTTTTTGCTTTCGCTTTTGCAGTCTTAGCTTCGTCTGTGATTGCCGAAGGAGACAAGGTTAGGGGTGAAAAAGGTGATGGCTCGGTTTGCCAGTATCAAAACGTTCTCAATGGCGATCCGGTGTTTGATGGTGACGGATGCGAAGAATAAAATAACTTAGCACCTATTTATTGAGATCAGTCAGGAGAGCTGAATTTTAGAGTTGTCAGCATTTGTTCATATATTTCCAAATCTTCTTCTCTGTTTAAATAAACCCGGATTAGTAATGACTTGTCGCTCGGGATTTCAAAAAAGGTGATAGGCAAGGATTCGGTCAAGCCGATGCCTCTGCCAAGAAAAGGTTGCATCATCCATGTCGTTTCGTACCCGATTACTCCGTCTGTAGCCTCCACTTCTTTAATCGAAGCCAGGTCAGTATAGTCTTGAATGCCGGCACCTGCTTTCCTGATGTAATCGTCAAGTGGCTCGTTGTCAAAATTTGCGCTTGTATTCACCGATGTGGTGATTGAGTCGCTATTGTCTGGGTATCCGGGCTTGTCGATGGGATTAAAAGCCGCGCCGCTTTGCGAATCCGGATACTCTCTAAGATCCCAGTCCTTTGGGTACTGGATTGAGTAGTTATATTTGGTGTTTGAATACGTCTCCCAGTCTGTTGCGCCAAACTTGTTCAAAAAGTAAGCCGCCACACCAGCGATTATAATCAGCAAAATAATTGCGTTCTTCATTTTTTTATCAAAATAAACTCTGCTAAGATTATTATATAAAAATGGCCAAGAAGAAAAAATGTTTTTCCAGCTGGCAGCAGTTTTTAATCGGCTTGGCTATTCTAATTTTTTCTTTGTTTGGTTATCTTCAATTCAGGCCCCAAACCCATTTGGTCACCCGCATTATTGATGGCGACACGATTGAGCTTGATAATGGCGAGCGTGTTCGTTATCTTGGCGTCGATACCCCGGAAATAGGGGAATGCTACGCTACTGCCGCCATCTCTCTTAATCGCCAATTGGTCCTAAATAAACAAGTTCACTTGCAAACCGATGCTAATAAACTTGATCAATATGGCCGAATTCTGGCTTATGTATTTGTCAGTAAGATAATGATTAATCAAGAGCTTTTGCGCCAAGGCGCCGGAGCTTATTTTGAAGACTATCTTAATCACAGATACCAAGCCGAATTAATTGCCGCCGCCCAAGGAGCCCACCAAAACAAAACTGGCCTGTGGCGTACTTGCGCCCAAGACAAAAAACTGGGCTGCCTCATCAAAGGCAATCTCGACCCCAATGATCGCCGTTTTTATCATCTACCCGGCTTTCGACACTATTCACAAATTGTGATGAATCTGGACAAAGGCGATCGCTGGTTTTGCACCGAGCCAGACGCCATTGCCGCTGGCTTTAAACGGGCTAGGGAGTAAGTGTTTAAATAACAAAGTTCTGCCAATTATCCTTATTGACCAAGGTTGAAGTTGCTTGAGGATAACTAATCCTCCATGAATCTGGAATTTTGGCAGTTTTCTTTCCATGTTTTAATTCAAAACCGTGTAAATTGCCTTCAGTTTCCTCTATCAAATCAATTTCGGCTCCACTGGTTAAACGCCAAAAGTACTGAGAAAAAAGTTTTTGCTCATAGCTTAGTTTTTTCATTCGTTCAACAATCAAAAAATTTTCCCACAATTTACCCACGTCATCTCGGCTATTAAGCATATTTAAATTTCCAATTATTGAATTTCTCACTCCTGTGTCGTAAAAAAATATTTTATCCATTTTTGTCACTTCTTTACGCATATTTCTACTAAATCCGGGTAAACGGAAAATAATGAAAGATTTCTCGAGTAAATCAATGTATCGGTCTACTGTGGTACGATTAATTTCCAAGGTCTTAGCTAGTTCACTTATCGATACTTGATTACCTATCTGAAAAGCCACCAGTCTTAATAGATCGTGTATTTTAGAAGAATTTCTAATATCTCCAAATTCTAATAAATCCTTATAGAGATAGTTGTTAGTCAAATTTTCTAGATATTTTGCTTTTTCTTGAATACTTTCTAAAGAAAATATTTCTGGGTATGATCCATATATTAGTCTCTCTTCAATTTGTTGTTCTATCTCGTATGGAGTATTCACTACTCGAAGTTCTTTTTGAGATATGGGAAATAATTTATAACTATAGATCCTTCCTGTCAATGGTTCGCTAATCTTACTGGCTAAATCAAGAGATGATGATCCAGTAATAATGACTTTCAATTTGGGAAAGTTATCCAACAAAATTTTCAAACTTAGCCCAATTTCAGGAATTCGTTGTGCTTCATCAATTACCACCGCATCATAACCAGAAACTAACAGTGTTAGCTTAGATAATTCTCTGCTGATTAATAATTCCCACCATTGACCCCTTTGATCACCATTCAAAATCAAAGTATTCCATTTAAATTCATTAAGTAAATCGTTAACAAGTGTGGTTTTCCCAACTTGTCTAGGACCATAAATTATTAGTCCTTTATTAGTTTTTTCCAGATCATTTTTCAAAACAGAAAGCAGGTTACGTTGAATTTTCATACTTTAATATTAACAAACACAGTCGTAGTTGTCAACCGAAAAAGAGCTATTTCCGTTAGTATAGTAGCGGTAGCAAAGCTTATCTATGAAACAACCGCCGGCTTCAAGCGGGCTAGAGAATAAGAATAAGGTATTATCTCACCATAAAGAACATTGTTCGTAAGCATTTTTTAGAGCAGGCGGCGCTACCTGCATAAAAAGATTTTGAGGCTGGCGTTTATTTAATATATTCCAACAAGCTAGTAAACTGGTTGCTTGATTGGGGAAAAGTTGATCGGGTTGGCATTCTCCGGTAGCTGTATCTACAGTATCCCCATCACCCATACCGGGATGAGTTATTTCTTCAAATTCCGCGTGTAACCTTTGCAATTCAAGACAAGTTTCAATCGGCTTTATTATTCCCATATTCACCAAGGCAGAGATTGTAATAACCGTCCGGGCTTCATACGGATCGCTGCTTTCGCCCATTTCCGGTACTCTAAATTCATAATATTTTCCATCAGGACCAAGGCCAGCCGAGTAGCCGTAATGACCGTTGTTGTGCTGAGCGCCAAATTTTTTTTGGGCTTGAATCGTGGCTTGATAAGTCTGTTCCCACTGAGAACTTAATTCACCCTCGGGCACCAGTAAAGCTGGCCAAAAAACAGTAAAGCCTTCGCCATCCCAAGTCCTTCTAGCAGAAAGGCCGGTAGTTGGATCAGTATAGATACTGTTCTCTGACCTGTTGTTTAACAAAACCGCTAATAATTCAGCGGTCTCATTATCTCCTACGGCATAAAGAATTCTATTTTCCGAGAGCTTGTCGTACTGCCAAGGCTTAAAACCAGGCGGGTCAAGCAGGTAGACCCCTCGGAAAAATTTAGTTTTAGGATCAATCATAAAAGATAGATCGATGCGAGCGAGTATGTTGTCGACTGTCTCTCTCAATTGGGGGAATTGGGCTTTTGTGAGCATAAGATAGGCCTTAAGCCAAGCATTATCTATGGAGGAAAGCTGTTGTTCCACAAGTGGAGCAGGAGTTTGTTGTTTAGAAGAATCGACGGGAAGCCAATGAGTGCATGCTTTTGCTATGGACGGTTGTATCCAATTCACAAATAAACCTTCGTTATTGTTGTTTGTCAAAACAAACACCTGTGGGTCTTTCATCATGTCTAAAATGGTCGCCAGGGTCGTTTCTGCCCTGTACTGTGCCTCGGGTATAGGCAGTTCTTTAAGAGCTCCTGCCGCACAATCACAAGCGAGCTTAAAACCAATATTGGTTGGACTAGTTCTATTTGTTATTTGGAATGTTTCCGAGGATTTTCCGTCCGGTGCCCGGAGGTAATGCAAATGATCAGCAGGCAGACCGTTAGGACAAACCATGGCGTCAATACTGCGCCAAGTATCCTTGGCATATTGTTCGTACCACTGTCGTATTTCAGGTGACAAAACCTCCGGTCCCACTCTCGCTTCAGATATGGAAATCTCTGTAAGCATTTGGCGCTATCATAACAATATTCTTGTTAATTACAAAGACAAAGTTAATTTGGCGACAGCGAAAATATTATAATATTACAGTCGTGATAAACTCTTTTCAAAATTTATCTCCAGTAATGCAAGCTTTCCTGGCTACTTGTTTTACCTGGGGAGTCACTGCCCTGGGAGCGGCCGGAGTCTTTTTCTTCAAAGAGGTCAACCGGAAAGTGCTTGATTTTATGCTCGGCTTTACCGCTGGAGTAATGATCGCGGCCAGTTATTGGTCTCTTTTGGCCCCAGCTATTGAAATGTCTGTTGATACCAGTTTGCCTTCCTGGTTTCCGGCTGCCACTGGCTTTTTAATGGGAGGTCTTTTTTTACGCATTATCGATAAAATAATTCCCCATCTTCATATCGGCTTTCCCAAAGAAGAAGCCGAAGGAATCAAAACCGATTGGCAAAAAACAATTCTACTTTTTTTGGCCATTACTTTACACAATATCCCCGAGGGTTTGGCAATCGGAGTGGCCTTTGGCGCTGCTGCTGCTGGCTTGTCTACAGCGACTCTAGCCGGTGCTATTACTCTAGCTGTTGGTATCGGTATTCAAAACTTTCCAGAAGGCTTTGCCATCTCGGTTCCTATCAGGCGTACCGGTGCCTCTCGTCTCAAAAGTTTCTGGTATGGCCAATTGTCTGCGGTTGTTGAACCAATAGCGGCTGTTGTCGGTGCCATGGTAGTCACTTTAATGAAGCCAACTCTCCCTTATGCTTTAGCCTTTGCTGCCGGAGCAATGATTTTTGTCACTATAGAAGAAGTTGTCCCAGAATCTCAAAAAGGCAACCATACTGATTTAGCCACCTTTGGAACAATGTTAGGATTTGTCATAATGATGGTGCTTGATGTTGCTTTTGGCTAATTTTGGCTATCTTACCTCAAATTTAATATCGGCCAATACCTGATGATTCAGCAAAAATCGATACCGGTAAGTGCCTGGATCTAAATTAAGCATTCCTTGAAAAGAGCCAAAATCCTTACAGTTAATGTTTGGTTCGGGCCGGACATTAAAAACAATGTTTTTTTTAGAAATAAGAATCTCTTCGGTTTTAGCGTCGATAAATTCAGTACTCACGTCAAGCAGATCTTCCTTAGGTACGATTACAGAACAGAATTTATCCTGCCGTCGGGAAAAAGAAGTGGTTTTTTCTACAGTCGTCATTTCGATGCCCATCCCTTTGGGAATTTTCCCCAAATAAAGATCGGTTAAAAATTCGCTGGGATCAAGGATAAACGACTCGACCTCCTGTTTGGCTTGATATTTTGATTGGCTGATATCAATACTTTTTGTCATTCCGGCAATTTCTTTTTTTGTAACATCATGAAACAGCTCCGGAGCTTTTTCATCTGAAACTTTATACACAATCGGAGTAAGGGGGATGACATGGCGGATAATCCCATACCGAAGATACGAGCCATCGTCAAATAAAACCACTGTCCCCTCAGTCAAATCTGTTTCTTCAAAACAGCGGGAAAGAGAAATACGAGTTTTTGGTGTAATCACCGGGCTCATTGATTCGCCTACAACCTCAGCCGAAAAATCGCAAACATATTTGTCAATAATTGAGGATTTGCCAGTCAGGGCAGAAAAGTATTTTGGAGGCACTGATTTTATCCACAAAGGGCAGGAAATAATGACAATACCTATTAAAACCAGCAAATTTTGAACCAGTTTCTTAATTATCCCCACTACCAATATAGTACTATAATAACCATATGCTAGGTAAGCTACTTAGGCAAAGGTATCATCATCTAAATAAAATATTAATCAGCCAGTCTGCTCTCAAACAGAATCACCAAAGACTTCAGAGTTTCCATACAGAGGCAAGAATTGTGCCAGTTCTAAAAAGCAATGCGTATGGACACGGAATAAAAACAGTTGCCCTGGTTTTTGATCAATTAAAGCCTGATTTTTTGGTTGTCGACAGCTTGTATGAAGCATATGAATTGACTAAGCTAAAAGTAAAATCTCGTATTTTGATTCTTGGCTATACCCACCCGAACAATTTTTCTATAAAACAACTTCCTTTTCACATAACTGTTTTCGATTTAGAAATGGCCAAGAGCCTTAATAAACATCAAAAGAATTGTAGAATTCATGTTTTTGTTGATACCGGTATGTGCCGAGAGGGCGTCCAGATTGATAAACTACAATTGTTTGTTCAAAAAATAAAAAAAATGACTAATTTGAAAATTGTTGGACTGGCTTCGCATTTTGCGGATGCTGACAATCCAAACAATGATTCTTTTACTCAAAAACAAATATCAAACTATAAAAAAGCCTTAAAAATTCTCGAACAAGAAAATATTTCTCCGCAATTTCGGCACATCTCGGCTTCCGGTGGAGCATTTAAAATCAGAGACAATAGTTTTAATATGATCCGAGCCGGCCTGGCAAGCTACGGCATTAACCCTCTTGAGGCTAATGATCCGGCACACGACCGGCTCTTACTAAAACCGGCCCTGCGTTTTACAAGCACTCTGGTGCAAATCAAAATAATCACCAAAGGAGACAGGATTGGATATAGCGGGACATATCAAGCAAAAGGGAACATAAAAATAGGTTTGTTGCCGCTTGGGTATTATGAAGGGGTAGATAGGCGGCTTTCAAACAAAGGCGTCGTCACTATAAATGGCGCGATTTGTTCAATTTTGGGAAGAGTCTCTATGAATATGACAACAATTGACTTATCCAATGTCAAAAATCCCAGGGTTGGTGACAAAGTTGTTATATATGCAGCTAATCCATCTCGTGCTAATAGTTTGGTTAATGTCGCCAAGTCTATAGGGACCATTCCTTATGAGTTGTTGGTTCGTTTGGCCGAATCAATCAAACGAGAGTTGGTCTAGATAATTAAAAGTAATAAAGCACATATCAATTATACTGTACTTTATGACAAACACACAAACAGTCGCTACCGGAACTGTTCATAGCCCGCCCGAAGATTTGCGCAAGGCCTTGATCTCTGATTCCAAAGCCCTGGCAAAATGGAATGATCTGACACCGCTGGCACGCAATGAATGGATCTGCTGGACAATTTCCGTGAAAAGAGAAGCAACCAGAAAACAGCATGTTGAGAGAGTGCCGAGAGAACTGAAAGAAGGTATACGGCGACCCTGTTGTTGGATAGGTTGTATTCATCGCCCGGATAAGCCCATAAGCCCTTCGGTGCAACACATACTCAATAAACAGCGCTAAAGTTAATTCTAGATTAGGCCGGAGAAGAGTAGTATCAAAACCAAGGCAGTAATAATTGCAAAAACTCCCACGGTTTTGACAAATAAGTTTACCGCCTCTTTTTTCTTACCTTCAATAAAAAGCTGAAGGGGCTGATAAAAAAACAAAAACGCCATCACAGTCACAGACAGAGTAAGGACTGATAAAAACGTCACTGGGGCAAAAAAAGTATCCGGCTTGTTTTTCAAAGGTTGTGTCACCAAGGTCATAATAGTAACCACGAGGATTATATAAGCCGAAGCACTTAGAGCATTAATAATCGGGTTCCTGGACATCTATTTTGATTGTATCAAACTTCAGATAGTCAATTTTTTCTGCTTAATATTCTGATAAAAGCGTTACGAAATTTTGCTTGAGAAATATGGGTAACGATGGTCATATTTTCTTTGGCCTTATCAGTCACCATTCTTTTGTCAACAACAGTCATTCCTCGCGTTATTTCTCCTTTTATTTCCACCTGAACATTGTCTTTGCATACTTTGCAAGATACCGGACTGATCAGGTAAAACACAGTTAAAGGATCATACATCAAGGCCGCTTTTACCCCAATATCCTTGGCAATATTTCTGATATATGGACGGCTCATTTTTAAAAGTGCGCTTCTCAGGTTTTTATTTTTTACTTTTCCAAAATCCTTAATCGTCAGTCGCACATGATTGCAGGCGTCAAGCGGAACAATGGTTTTTTGACAAGCAAAGTCAAAAACAATTTTGGCAGCATCCGGATCGACAAAAATATTAAATTCAGCCACTCGATTTTTATTTCCGGCCACATTGATCGCCCCTCCCATGATGATGATTTCTTTCACTTTTATCATTGTCTTTGGTTCTTTTTGGATTGCCATGGCAATATTGGTCAGCGGCCCCAGCGTCACCAGAGTAATTTTCCCCGGATTATTTTTCACCAGAGTAATGATCTGCTCGACTGCGTTACCGGTCAATCCGGCTTTATTAATTGGGTCAATTCCTTCCAAGCCGCTTTTGCCATGAACAATAGCTCGGATCAAAGATTGCTTTAATGGATTTCTGGCGCCCGAATACACCGGAATATCCTCGCGGCCCAAGAGCCGCAACACGTATCGGGCGTTTCTGGTTGTATTCTCAATTGTCGAGTTGCCGCAAACTGTGGTAATAGCCAAAATATCAAAAACTTCGCTTTTGACAGCCAGCATGATGGCCATCGCGTCATCATGACCAGGGTCAGTATCAATGATAATTTTTCGTTTCATAAAAATCCCTCCTTTTTCAAAAGTTCAATTGCCGCAATTACATCTTCTGCCTGATAGTCTGCTTTTGTTTCACCAAAACCCACCCGCACCGTCCTCATTCCTATTAATTTAGCCGGGATAATATCAGACTCTTCCTGATCTCCAATCGAAACTGCTTGAGACGTGTTAATACCAAACTCGTCTGCAATCAGCCGAAAAACCTGTGGGTTTGGCTTTCTTAGGTTTGGTTCTCCGGTATAGATTGCGTCGCCAAAGGCTTCATTAAGGTTTAGGTGAGCCAGCACTTTTATTGCCCATATTCTTGGGGCAGCGGTGAGTAGGGCAATCCTCCCTTTTAGCGCGTTAAGGATCTCTGGCAGCGCTTCATCTGCTTCTATATAGCCTGCCGGATCAAGGGTTCCCCACGTTTCGGCAAAAAACTCATATCGGTCGATGCCGTATTCTGCCTCCACGCCCAAACTGACCTCACCCTTGTATTTGTTCTTTATTCTTTCATATTCAGTAATCGCTTCTTCTCTGTCTATGCCTTGTCTGGCCATAAAAAAGCCGTACACTCTATTTCTCAAATCATTGTAAAAACGTGATGAGGTGAACTTTTGTTCCTTTCCTTTATCAAGTCGGTACAGTGTTCCGTCCATGTCAAAAATGGCTCTGTTTTCTTCTGTTTTCATATTTTCTCCATAAAAAAACCTCCCGTTTGGGAGGTTGGTAATTGTCTATTACTGACTTTGTGCTATTGAGCCACGAGCCTACCAACCTCCCTAAGAGAGGTGTAATGCCAATAATAATTTCTGGTAGTTAGTTGATTCATACTTGTTAAATTATATCACAGGTTTCCAAAACGAATCTGCTTCAAAGCTCTTTTCGATCCTCAACAAAGGTGAATCGAGGTATTTTCTTACCATCAACTAAAATAATCTCACCAAACATTGTCGCTGGCCTCACCCAAAGCTGACCTGTTTTGTTGGGGTATAAACAATAATAAACCACTAATTCTTCCAAAGTTTCACTATGTTT
>Ga0208373_1000190_pt1 | contig 117816 bp, 100 predicted proteins | sample RifOxyC2_FD_184036 | JGI IMG/M metagenome (GOLD analysis project Ga0208373, IMG submission 184036) | Soil microbial communities from Rifle, Colorado - Rifle Oxygen_injection C2 (SPAdes) | ecosystem: Environmental > Terrestrial > Deep subsurface > Rock core/Sediment | place: Rifle, Colorado... | reverse complement strand
GAGTGAGTTAAACAATATTCATATTGACAAAAGAAATGTTATGATGCTTTATTCAGAACCTAATAAATATTATGTTCAACAACCTTTATTCAATTAAATAATGGTCAACGTATTTCAGGACAAGACAAAGGGGGAATGGGAAGTGGAAAGAGGAATAGGAAATGGTTGTTTAAGGAAAACCCCCGAACCTCCTTTGAAAAAGTGGGCAGATTCTTGACTACGCTCAGAACGACAGAAAAAACAACCCCCTGAATCCCCCTTTGATATGGGGGCGACCCTTCGACAAGCTCAGGGTGACTAGGTTATGGATTCCGTGTCAAGCACGGAATGACATCTTTCCAATTACAATACATAATTCAGAATTAATTTCAGTTGACTTTGTCAAAATGGAGGCTGAATATGACTTCAGTACCAATTTGAACCTGGCTTTCGATATTGAATGTTCCGTCATGAAGTTCGACAAGTTTCTTGGCTATAACCAAGCCTAATCCGATTCCCTGTTGCTCGTACACACTTCTGTCAAATTGTGAGAGTGCCGCAATACTCGATATCTGCTCCTGGGACATACCTCTTCCGTTATCTTTGATTGATATATAAAACAAGTTGTCTTCTATCCACGAGTTGATAAAGATTTTTGAGCCTTTTTCCGAAAACCTCAAAGCATTGTCAATTAACTCATCAATGATTTTATGATAACTTTCCGAGGAAATCTGAGCTTTTATACCTATTACATTGTTTAAGATATTCAAATCATCCCTTCTGACGTATTTATCAGCAATAAGATGGGCAATATCTTCAATCATAGCAACCGGTTCTGCCGTTGAAAAGGAACGTAACATTGTTTTCTTTTGAGGACTCGATATGATTGATTCGAGGCTGACATAAAAAAGGAAATTTTCTGCAATTTTAATTAAACGCAATGCCGATGAAATAATGTCACCTGCCAGTTCTTTCACCTCTTTTGTTTCGATTTCATCCGCTGAATTATTGATGTACCTGGCAGAGTTGATAACTTCGTTTAAAACAGTACGAAATTCATGAGGAAGTGCATAAATAACGCTTTTACCAACCTTATCAACTTTGTCCTGAACATGCTTTTCAATAAGTGTATGTCTTTTCCACTGAGCATCAATTGCGGCAATAAGTTCATTACGAGTGTAGGGTTTTACTATGTAATCATCAGCACCTTTTTCCATTCCCGTTCTCATATTCTTTTTCTCGGTCAAAGCAGTCAGGAATATGAAAGGAGTTGTAGTTGTATTCGGTAAATTTCTTACTTTTTCAAGCACACCGTATCCATCTAAACCGGGCATGGATATATCACATAGAATAAGGTCCGGTGTAACATTTGAAGCGATTTCAACCCCTGTTAATCCGTCGGAAGCCGTGAAAACTTCGTATCCTTCAAAACGCAGCAGGGTTGAAGTGCTGTCGAGTATATATTCTGCATCATCAATTACGAGTATTTTTTTCATCATTATAATTTACCTAAATATGTTAATTAATGTACGGGAAAAATCTTATCAGTTATCTGGTTACTTATCGAATCCAAAGGGTCAGTAAAGGTTGATGAGGGAGGACTGATTATTTTGTATGAATCCGGATAGAAATAAGCCATTAGAAAATTTCTTGCAATAGGAGCTGCAACTACACCTCCAAAACCGGCATTTTCAACAAAAACGCATATAGCGATTTGCGGATTTTTCATTGGTGCAAAACAAATAAACCATGAATGGTCTCTTCCGTGAGGATTCTGGGCTGTTCCTGTTTTTCCGCATACTTCTATTCCCTGTATATAGACAGAACTTGCTGTTCCGGCACCTGAATTAACTACATCCCACATGCCTTTTTGGACAATATCAAAATACTTTTTGTCAATTGGTATTTCTTTCTTATCATAGCTAATCGGCTCAATCTTATTTGTAATATTATTATGTATATACCTGACAACATGTGGTTGGTAAATAGTCCCTTTTGTTGCGATTGCTGAAGCATAAAGTGCCATCTGAATCGGGGTAGCAGCTATTTCTCCCTGTCCGATTCCGTAATTTGCAAGATATCCTGCAGGTATTTCGTCAAATGAACCAAAGTTATTAATGAGCCATTCTTCAGAAGGGAATTTACCTTTGCTTTCACTTGGTATGTCAACAAAAGTCTTATCGCCGAATCCAAATATTCTTGCCCATTTAAGCATTTTTTCAAAACCAAGTTTCATCGCTGTTTCGTAGAAAAATACATTACATGAGACTTTAATTGCATTTCGAACACTTATTGTTCCATGTGCACCATGGCATTTGAAATTTTTGAAACCAAGTTGAATAGAACCTCTGCAATTTACTGTAGAGTTAATATCAATTATGCCTTCCTGCAATGCTGCTAAAGCAACAAGCATTTTCCAGGTTGAACCGGGAGGATAAGCTGACATGATTGACCTGTTATACATTGGATAAGCAGGGTCATTTATAAGCTTATGAAACAAATCAGAAGGTATTTTACCTGCAAAATCTCTTGGATTGTAATCAGGTTTACTTGCTATAGCAAGTATTTCTCCATTATTGGGGTTTAAAGCAACAAGAGCTCCTCTTTTCCCTTTCAACAGGGTTTCGGCATGAGCCTGAAGCTTTTTATCAATTGTTAAAAACATATCGAATCCGTTTCTGGAGGGTATGTCGTTTCTTCCATTGTCAAAACTTGCTACCTTTTTTCCAAGTTTATTAATTGTTACAAACTTAATACCTTTATTACCCCTAAGTATTTCTTCATATTCTTTTTCTAATCCTGTCTGTCCGATAACATCGCCTGATTTGTAATAGGGGTATTGCTTCAATTGCACTTCGGACACTTCACGGGAATATCCAAGCAGATGTGCCATGTTACCGTAGAAATTATATAACCTTTTGAAATCCACAACTATTTCCACCCCGGGCAAAAGGTCGTTATATTCTTCTATTAGAGCTGTTTTTTGAAAATCGAGGTCACGAAATAATTTAATGGGTGTGAATTTTGAAACATTCTTATATGGAAGCAAAGCTTCATTAATTTCCGATGAATCCATTTCCAGAATTGAAGACAACAATATAAGCGATTCCTTTGTGAAATCGTTTTTTGTTATAGAAAGAGTGAATGAAGGTTCATTATTGACAATAATATCTCCATTCCTGTCGTAAATATCTCCGCGGAACGGTTCGACGACAACTTGCTTGATTGCCTGAGATTCACTCTCAAGCTTATAAGCACTCCCCTGAATAATCTGCATGTAACCTAATCTCCCGATAAATACAATTGCTAACAGAACGATAATCGTTCTGAATATATTCCTTCTTTGCTTAGAAGCAAAGTCCGGATTTGTATCTATTAAGGTTTCAAATGCCATAATATTTTATATTATTTTTATGCAAATTATAACACTATTTTTTATTTTCAAGTAGTTTTTTTTCAGTTATCTGAGTAAACGCAAATGCAAAAGCCATTACAAATACCCCATCACGAACATTAAATAGTGTAGTTGAAAAATCTGAAATAATCATTACTAATAATCCGCAAAAAGAGCCCAATGACAAAATTTTATAAAAATTTTCCTTACTTCTAAAAAATAATATAAATGATTTTATAGTAAAATATAACAAGAAAAAGATATAAAACAGCGATAAAGGAATACCAATTTTGTAGAATAAAAACAAAAAACCATTGTGTGTAATTGACGTATGTGCGGAAGCGTGTGCAATTGGATTAAAAAAACTGAATTTTTTTTCCAAACCATTACCTCCCATCGGATATTCTGAAATTCTTTTTAGGACAACCTTGTATTCGGCTAATCTTGCCTGAACCGATGGGTCTTTTCTTCCCTGTGTCGAAGATGACAGCCTATACTCATACGCTTTTAAAGCAACGGTGGTACCGCCCTCAAAGGCAATCATTACAGTCAGGATTAATACTGTAGAAAATGCAATGGAATAAGTAATAAGTTTGATTTTTTCTTTGGCAGGTAAAATAATAATAAATATAACTAATTGGATTAGGAGAATTAACCAAAATGTTCTTGAAAAAGATGAAATAAGTGCAAATGCACTTATGATAGTTAAAATTATGTAAATAAATTGTCTTAAAAATTTCTTTTCAAATAATATTGCCAGTATTCCAAAAGCTGTTGTTGTTGTGAATAGAGCTTGGTTTATTCTTGCGGAAATTAAAATCTGGTAGGCATAAACAACATTTGCCATGCCAATTTGATAATAATCGTAGAGTTGCTGTAATTCTGTTAAAATGCATACTGCTGCCAATAAAATAAGTAATCTTTTTAAATACTTTTCGTCGCTGAAATAATATCGGTAAGGGAAATAAAACAGTGCTAAAGCCATAATTGAGTATTCCCGAATCCAGTCAAGGAATGATACACCATGAATTACAGCAATAATTGAGTTGCTAAAAAGGAGGATGAAAAAAGCCAATATAAACCAGTCTCCCAGGTTTGTAACGAGTTTGGCCCTTTTGATTGCGATTTGCCAGAAGAACCAGGAAAATAATGTAACTAAGTATAAAAAAGCAGCGATAACATCAAGTATGGAAACACCTACTTCACTTTTCCTGAAGAAAATGAATAAGCTAAATGTAATTGTATAAAGCCAAAATCGAGGGTATTTGATAAAAAAATAAATTAATGCCGAGCCTAATATAATTCCAAGGACTATGTATTCATTTTGCCGATAGATTCCGATGTATAACATGATTAATGACACAAGTGCAAAAGATGCAATTGCTAATGCCGGTAGTTTGTTGTTATATGAAAACAATCGTGGTAATCCCGGTAACTCAAGACTCGTTGTATAATTCTGCTTCACAGTACTTAGACTTTGTTTTTGCTGTTATCAATAAAACTTTTATAGTTGTTTTTCAGGTTATAATAACCATTGACAAGAAGAACAAGCAAGATGGAAAGTGCAAATCCTCCGAAAGTTGCCCCAAGAACAATTATAGACCTTTTGGGTTTTGATTTTTTATCCGGTTTGACAGCGGGGTCAACGACAACCAGAGACATAGTCTGCCTTGATTCATCAAGCCTGGCATCTTCGAGCATAGGTTGTAAAAAACCTTTAACTTTGGAAAAAGTTTCATATTCGGCATATAATCTCAAATATTCTAACCCAACAGATGTAGCATTTTTCAAAGGAAAATTCCCCGCAAAACCGGGCTTGGATTCGACTTCAGACACTTTATTACGAATCTTAGCGATTAAATCCTTTTGAATTTGAGTATAAGGGTCATTCTCACCATATTTATTCTTCAAAAGTTCATGCATTATTTCCTGCTGAATCAATTCTGCTTTAATGTCAGCATAAGCTGAACTAATAGATGAGGCTTGATCCATTGGGGAGAATAGGAATGTTTTTCGTGAAAATTTTTGCAACGAGTCGGCTATTACTTTTATGGTTGCATCAATAGTATTAAGCCTATTCTCTATGTATTCCTTGCTCTTAGTCGCTTCTGTATGAAGAATTTTTTCAGCAAGGCTGTTTGTAATGTTAATGTATGTATTAGCCATATCGGCAACGCGATTACGTTTTTTATCCGTTACAGTTATTGAATAATTACCTTCACTTTCAAATTCAATTTCAATATTATTTTCAAATTCTTGAAGAATTTCAGTGTGCAATGAATCGGGTATTTCATATTCTTTAGCCAAATTATATCTTTGAATCATAGAATCTTTGACAGTACGGCTATTTAATAAAACTAAATAGCTGTAACCTTCAACTTGGCCACCCTTGAGTTTTGTTAATCCAAATTCCCTTAAAGTCGATGAGATGTTTGACATTGCATTTTCAAACAATGAGCCTATCGCTTTTTTGGGAGGTACTGCATTAACTGTTGCAGAATACCAGTTCGGCATAATTAAGGTAATAATAACCGAAGCAATACAAGATATAGCTGTTACTATTAAGATAAATATTTTATGCTTTATTAGCAAAGCTATGTAAAAAACGCCATCGAAATTCTTAATATCAGTATGAATATTGTTTGTTTCCATCGTTTAATGGGTATTAATTAATAATAATTCTATTGGTAAACTATGTAATTGCAATTTAATAAGAATAATTTAAACCACATTATTTACTTTGATAACTCAGTTAATGGATTTGGCAAAAAAGGTTTATTTGGTAAATCATCCTCCCTGACTTTAATTTCACCGTCCTCAAACAAAAGAGAAGGGCTAATAACCGAAGACCCGACATATAAATCACCACCGGTAATATATGGAGATGTTATTGACGGCGCCAACAAATTAAGTACATAAAGTTTATTTCCAACATTCAGAATATCTTTAAAGGATTGTACTGTGAAGCCATTTGCATCGCAACCACGGACGAGTTCCTCCCTGCCATCCCTAAAGACCTTATAGACGGTTAATAGGTTAAATGCCTGAGGATTATAATTAAGGCTTATATGGGTCGGTGCAATCCTTTGTAAAGTAGTATAAAAAATATTTTGATTAGCTGCTTTCTTGACAATTATTCCGAAAGGGAGATCTCTATCCCTACAGAGTTTTAGCATTTGGCTGATAAGTTCCTTTCTTGTTTTTCTATGATTTTTATCCGAGGATATTTCGACAATGCTTAACATCGCCGCACCACCGCGTTTGTGTCCATTGCTAACGCTTATTCTTTTGGATGGTACTCTCGAGGAAAGAAGGCTTTTTAGATAACCATCTTTTACTAAATTAACCTGCTGTGCTAATACTCCTTCATCATCAATTTTATAACTACCAAGAAGTGGTGTTTTATCAAAATATCCTTTATTTGGGCCGGCACTTATTGATAAAAATTCAGGGAGAACTCTGCCCCCGATTTTATTTTGGAATGCCATATACCTGTCACTTTCCTGGACACCTGATTCTGTCATAGGTGAACGTTGCACAACAAGATTGGGTGCAAATACCTGGGCGAACAGTTCGGCTGCTGCATTATCTTCAAATAATACTGGGCCCGAATAACTTTCTTCAAGAATTGGCGATTTCTCAAGTAAAGTTAAATTTTCTGCGATAGATAAAGCCGACTTGCTTAACGAATCTTCTCTCGGAATTTCATAAGGTGATTTGGAGTATGCCGAATACATGTCATATAGGGGCATTCCGTCATCAGCTTGTGTAGCAGCGAGGATTTCGATACCACTATAAAGGCCGGTTTTAATATATTCTCTTCCTTCGCTGTTTAAATAATAAACGGTTTCGGGTATATATTCCAAACCGACATAAGATATTTGAAGATTTTTATATGAATTAAATTTTGAAGAAACATTCCTGCATAAATCTTCAAATTTGTCAACATTGAATGCCGGAATTGGTATTGTATCGTAATTTTTTTCGGGTGGTAATTTAATGAAGTCAGGTGTACTGTCTTTTCTCGTTTTATTCTTTAGGGTGGCAATTTTTTTTGATAATATCTCGGAAGCCTGCTTGTAAGCCGCATCGGATGCAAGCCACAGCTCACGCCTCAGGCTTTTATAGTCAATTTCATAAGGCACAGTACGGCTTTTGTAATTTTCCTCTTCGTCTGTACTGCCAAACAATCCAAGGCTTATGTCGAAGAAATTTGAATTATCAAAAGAGTAGTCTCCAACTCTTATATTCACATTTAATTCTGCTTTTTTATCTTTTGCAGAGTTAGTTATAGTTCCGAGTGTAGAAGTAATATGATAGGAGTCATATATTTTCAGAGTATATTCGATGTAATACGGTTTTTGAAGTGATTCGAGATGCAATTCATTCATTGACCTGTTTATTTCATCCCTCATTCCTTTCATTATCTCGTTGGTGTTTGTTGCCTTCAAAGTAACAAAAAACACAGCAAATAAAAGTGTTATTATTATATAATTTTTTCTCATAATTCTTTCCGATTATTCATTATTAAAATCAAGGAGCATTTAAAATAGGCGGCTTTGCCTGGGACTTTGCTTTCTTCTGAACTTCAATTCTTGATACTAAAAGATTGGGCGAGCTTGCCGAAACAGGCACCGAACCCGATTCTGCTCCACAGATACCGTTGAATGTTTCTAAATTATTTGCCGCAGCTATGATGTTTGAAAAAGTTGTCAGCGGGGTTCCTATAAGGTCAACACCGCGGACTATTTCATCGGGTTTGCCATCAACATATATTTTATATACTATCAAAGGATTCACGTTGAATGAATTTGGGATTGAACGTGATGTGAAAGTAAATCCACCTTGCACTTTTTTGAAAAGCAACCCAAATTCCAATCCCTGCTTCTTACATTCTTCTCTTAACATTTCTTTTAAAGTGTCAATAGGAACTGATTTGGCCGTTTCGACAATGAGGTTTGATTGCCTCGATACCGCACTCAAACCTGCCTGTTTTCTGCCATGTCCATTAGATTTCGGGAAATTTTCAACGGGGGAGCGGGACATCAAAAAGTTTTTGAAAACACCGCTTTCAACACACTGAATCTTTTGGGCAGGAACTCCTTCATCATCATATTTATAATAGCCTGAAACAGGAAAATTATTCAGGTAATTAATTGTCGGGTCAAAACTAACACTTAAAAAATCAGGTAATATTTTTGAGTTAATGAAATTTTTAAAAGTCTGTGAATTGTCAGGGTCTTTAAGCCTGTGGCCCTCGACTCTGTGTCCGAAAATCTCATGAAAGAAAACACCAGCGGCTTCACCTGACAAAATTGCAGGCCCTGTGTAAGTGTTCATTACAGGAGCTGTTCTTAGTTCAGCAAGAGTTTTAACAAGTTTTTTTGCTTCACTCAGCATTGTATTTTCGTCAGGCAGGCTATCAGGATTAAAAGCAAAATATACCTTGTATAATGGCAATGCCATACCGTCGTCAGCCTTTGTGGATGCTGTCATAATTACATTTGCTCTCATTTCAGATTGGGTAATGGAAGAACCTTCGGAATTTATAAAGTATTTTGTTGTGTTACTGATTGTCAGGTAAGTTTTATTTTTATATAACCATTTTTCAGAAGAAAGTATTTCTGATATTTTTCTTAATCGGTCTTCCCACAATTTCTTATCAATGTTTAGTGTTTTGGGCTTCTCAGAATAATCGTAAGCTTTTTCCTTTGTGAAATCGGCAGAAGTGTCTTCTTCCTGCACTTTAATAGTAGTGTTTGTCAGCACTCTTTCATAACTTTCTATCGCTTTCTTGTAATGCTGGTCAGTTGCAAACCATATTGCATTCCTCAGGGCAATTTCATTATCATCCAATGGCAGGTCATAAGCGTTTCTTTGTCCACCCATATTAAAAGCTTCGCCTCTGACAATGTGAGTATTGTCAAATTTGTAACTGCCAACTCTTAAATCAATATCTAATGTCCTGGATTTATATTCGGAATTTTTCAGAATTTTTCCATCCACAGATTCAATGCTCAGAATATGTGAATCATAGATATAATAGGATAAATAATAAGGCGGAAGCTGTTGTTCCTTCAATCCTTCCATTGTCCTGTTTAACTCTTTTTGAGCAGCATCAAGCACAATTGACTGAATTTCTGAATGTACTAAATTAGGAATTACAAGTATTAGAAAGATTAGTATTGTTCTATTAATTAATTTCATACATTTTCCTGATAAACCGTGTAAATCTGAACTTCAAATTCAAATATAACGGAATAAAGGTTTATATATTGCCATATTACAATGATTTGTATATTTGTTAATTATTATTAGAAGATATTTCAAAATCGAAATCGTCAACAGTTGCATCAAGCTAAATAATGAAGATGGTATTGTTAGAATTATTAAATAAGGTTCATTTTACTTTCGATGATATTAAAAACCTTCTTTCTTTTCGGAGTAAAGAAGATATTGACATGTTGCGGGATTTTGCATATCAGGTTATGAAGCAAAATGTTGGTGAAACTGTTTATCTGCGGGGACTCATTGAATTTTCAAATATCTGTATCAACGATTGTTATTACTGCGGCATCAGGAAAAGCAACCATAAAGTTAAAAGATATACACTCGATAAAGAAGAAATTTATGAAGCGGCAAAGTGGTGTGCCGAACAGGGTTTTGGGTCGCTTGTGCTTCAGTCGGGTGAAAGAAATGATGAACAATTCATAGATTTTGTTGAGGATATAATTATAAAAATCAAGTTATCAACTAAATCCGAAAAGCTGCCGAGTGGACTTGGAATAACGCTTTGTGTAGGGGAGCAAACAAAAGAAACATATCAAAGGTTTTTCAATGCCGGAGCTCACAGATATTTATTAAGGATAGAAACAAGCTCTCCGGTGTTGTTCAAAAAGATTCACCCTGATTTTCAGTTATATGAAAGAAGGATGGAAGCTCTGAAAAACCTGAAGGAGATTGGATTTCAGGTTGGCACAGGGATAATGATTGGAATTCCCGGGCAAACTATTGATGACCTTGCTAATGATATTCTGTTTTTTAAAAAAATGGATATTGATATGCTTGGGATGGGTCCCTACATAATTCATTCCGATACTCCTATGAATGTATATTATCAAGAATATACTGAAAGAAAAAGAGAAATTTATGAGCTTGCTTTGAAGGTGATAGCTGTAACGAGAATTGTTTTGAAGGATGTTAATATTGCATCCACGACTGCTCTTCAGGCAATGTATCCGATGGGAAGGGAAGCAGGGCTGATGTTTGGTGCTAATGTAATTATGCCAATGCTGACACCAACTCATGTCCGGAACGATTACCAGTTATATAACGGTAAACCTTGTATTGATGAGTTTACATCCGATTGTTTTGAGTGTGTTCAGCAGAGAATAGAATCAACCGGCAGAAAAGTCGGTAAAGATGAGTATGGAGACTCAAGGCATTATTTTAATAATAGACATTTAAACGAATATGGATACTTGCTTTCGCCGGAATGACAATTATTGGTAATTATTTCACAGCAGTTTCGGCATTAGCTCTGAGTTGTTTGATGTTTGAAATAACATCACCTTCAAATACACCTGAGCCGCTAACGAGCATATTAGCACCTGCAGAAACAATGTCAGCAACATTGTCTATTTTTATTCCACCGTCAACTTCTATATCAATATGCTCAAGCTTATTCTTATTGAGAAAATTCGTAAGTGTTTCACATTTCTTCAGTGTTGATTTAATAAATTTCTGTCCACCGAATCCCGGGTTAACAGACATCAGTAGTATGAAATCGCAGTATTCTGCTGCATCGAAAGCGTAATCGAGAGGTGTAAGAGGATTAAGAGCTATACCGGCTTTTATATTATAGCTTTTTATCAAAGATAAAGTTCTGTGCAAATGTTTTTGACATTCCACGTGAATAGAAATATAATCGGCTCCAGCATTAACAAATTCATCAATATATTTTTCAGGTTCTTCAATCATCAGGTGGCAGTTCAAAGGAAGTTTTGTAATCGGTTTTATTGCTCTTACAATAAGGGGACCTATTGTAATATTCGGAACAAAATGGCCATCCATAATATCGCAGTGCAAAATGTCTGCTCCGCCTTTTTCGCACTTTTTAACATCGTCAGCCAGATTGGCAAAATTAGCTGAAAGAAGTGATGGTGCTATTTTTATTTGTCTTTTCATAATCAATACAAATTATTTAAAGAATACTATTCTAAACCGGTTTTTACTCTATAAATTGTATTACTTTTCGCTTTCTTCTTTTTCTTTTTTCCCAATTGTTCTCTTGCGGCTTTCCTTAATTCTTCGAGCCTTGCGTCAACCTTGCCGAAAACTGTATTTGGGGGATATGTCCCGTCTTCATTCATTTCACCAGCAGGCAAACCCAATAGCAAGTCAATGCCCTCCTCAATTTTCTGTATTGAATATAAATGGAACTTACCGGCTTTAACGGTATCAATTATTTCCTGTCCGAGCATCAGGTCACTCACATTTTGTATGGGTATAATCACACCCTGGCTGCCTGTCAAACCGCGTTCTTTGCAAATTTCAAAGAAACCTGTGATTTTTTCATTGACACCACCTATGGGTTGTATATCCCCTTTTTGGTTGACAGAACCCGTTATTGCTAACGATTGCTTTATAGGGATTCTGCTGATTGCCGAAAGCAGGGCATAAATTTCAGCCGCAGTGGCACTATCTCCGTCAATACCTCCATAGTTTTGTTCAAATGCAATCGAGGCAGATAGATTCAATGGTTTGTTTTGTGCGAACCTGTCTCGGAAAATACCGGAAAGAATAAGAACACCTTTGTTGTGTATAGAGCCGCTGAGGTCAGCTTCACGTTCAATATTAATGATTCCCTGGTTGCCAACACTGATTGATGCTGTGATTCTCGATGGCTTGCCGAATGACAACATTCCTGTGTCAATGATTGTTAATCCGTTAATCTGTCCTACTCTTTCACCATCCGTATCTATCAGGGTGCTGCCGTCGAGGATGTAGAATTTATATTTATCGTCGAGGAGGTCATTTCTCCTGCGTCTCCATTCAATAGCTTTTTCAACATCTTCCCTGTTGATAAATTTTTCTTTGCTGTATCTATCATAGAAGGCAGCCTCGCGGAGAATATCGGCAACATCCGAAAATTTAAGCGTAATTCTTTTTTGTGAACCGGCATGTTCTGCTGCCCATTCTGTAATAGCCGCAACCCCGTCGGGAGTGCAATGAGGAAGCTTATCTTCATTGCAGATTTTACTAATGAACCTTGCAAGGTTGTTTATCATATCATCTGTCTTTTCAGTCTCATAATCAAACTGAGCATTTACCTTGAAAATTTTCTTGAATCCCTTTTCATATTCATATAGATAAGTGTATAATGATTGCCCTCCGATTAATATCACCTTCACATTGACTTCGAATGGTTCAGGTTTTAAATGAAGCTGTGATAATTGGAAAAAAGATTCATAAGGCTGAATTTCTAACGTATCATCTATAAGCACGCGCCTAAGAGCAACCCAAACGCCTGCTTCGTTGAAAGCATCCAGTGCATTCATAAGAATATACCCCTGGTCGGCTTTTAATATCGAGCCTGCTTTAATTTTTGTGAAATCTGTCTTCCAGAATCCGCTCGAATCATAAGACCGCTCGATTGTGCCGAAGAGGTTTGTATAGGTCGGCGACCTTTCTAATATTACAGGGGCGTTAACAGTATTGGAATTGTCGAGTATAACATTAACAGAGAAAATTTGAAATTTATCTGTTTCCTTTTCAGATTCATCGCCTGAGGCTTGCTGTGGCTGAGTCTCGATTTGTACAAAGAAATGGACATTTTCCATAATGAATTTTTTTACTTCATCTATGTAGATGCTCACTTTTTCATTAGGAAACCTGTCTTTCATTGTATTGAAAATAGTTTCAATTTCCATTTTTGCTGCGGCTTTATCATTGTCAATCAAGGCTTGTCTCATGTCCAGTACAAGCTTCATCCCGGAACGTGATAAATCATAAAGCTCCGAATGTAACCGTTTGTAGTTTTTGTGAAAAGTCTGTGCCTGTTTCTTTGTAATTTTGCCCTCTGTTGCTTTTGCATCTACCTCGTCAATCTGGATTGCATCTCCTTCTACGACCGGAAATATTTCAACCTGGCTGACACCTTGCTCGTTTTCCATTTGCCCTCTGACAAAATCATGCTGCCTGATTTTTTCGTCAAAGTCATGCAATAAATCCCGTTCTTTTCTTTGGAAATGGTCGAGAATTTTTTTTCTGGATTGCTGGTATCTTTCTTCTTCAAACAGTTTAGGCAGTCTCTGGCGTAGGAATGATATTGCATCAGATATTGATTTTGAGAGTTCCTTGCCTTTTCCTGCAGGTAATTTTATCAGTCTCGGGTAATCAGGGTTCTCGAAATTATTAACATAACAATAATCGAAGAGTTCAGGTTTGTGAGATGTTACTTCCTCAAGTATTTTCTTAACGGTATAGGAACGTCCTGTGCCTGAAATTCCGGTAACAAATATATTATAACCTTTAGAAAACAGTTCGGCACCAAGCCTAATGGCTTCGACAGCCCTCGGTTGGCCTACTATTTTATCGAGAGGTTTTAGTTCTTCTGTAGTCTTGAACTTAAACATAGATTCGGGACAAGTCCAGCGAAGCTGTTTATAATTGAGCTCCTGATATTTGCTGATATTTATTTTTTTTGATTTTGTCCCTTTTCCTATCCTTGATTGAGAGACAGATGATTTTTTTACCATACCGGATAACCTTTCAATTTCAATTTTAGAATTTATTAAGATTCAATTTTAGAAAATTATAATATTAATTCAGAATAGCAAAGAAATAAATTTTAAAGTATATAATTTATCGGAATAATTGTCTCAAATATCATTTGATTAGCCTCTTCATTAGAAATGGATGTTTATAGCAACAGTGTAACGATGCAGAGACAGGCCTCAGACCTGTCTCTACAAGGATATATCCTGATTTATGGTGGTGAACCATCACCACTACTTAAAAATTAGTGGCTGTCCAATTACATATTAGACAAAATTAAAATGAAAAAAAGGACAGATAAAGATATTAATCTGCACTTATTGTATATTACTTTACTTTATAAACTGCTTTGCATAGTAATTAGCAGTGAGTTTCTCACCCGTAGCTTTTTCAATCATATCATTCCACTGGTATTTTGCACCGGGTTTAAAAACATTTTCGATTAAAAATTTTCCAACTTCAGGTTTATTGACAAACGTTATTTTCTCGTTACCTTTTGCTTTCAAAACTTTATTCTCGATAGTGTTATAAAGTTGTGAGGCAAGCAGTTCGCCAAGATGATAATTGTGATAATAACACGGTGAAGTTGCAATATGAATTTTTGTTGCCCAATCAGGTGCAATTCTGTCTTTTGGCTTTTTGAGCATTTGGTATTTTTCGACAAGGTCCCACCATAATTTATTTAAATCCTGGCCAGGATTTTCATACATGCTTTTTTCGAAACGGTACATAACTTGTGACCAGCGGCTGAATACAAGCTGTTGAAGCCTTAAGGTTTTGAAACAAGCATCTGCGATTTTTTCCTTTTCTTCCGGTTTAATGTTTATTACTTCCTGCATCCATGCCGGGTCGGATGCCAGCCTGCCGAACATCATTGCAATTGCTTCGGTAGTAAAAATGTGTGCGGGTTGTTTGATAATCCAGGGTAAATCTTTGTCGAGATGTTTTTCGTACAAGGCGTGGCCGAATTCATGGAGCATTGTTTCCATCCATCTGGAATTTGGCTTGATATTGCCGAGAACTCGAATGTCGTGAGCATCTCTGTCAATGTCAATGCAATAAGCATGTTGATTCTTCTTTGGTTTTTCGTACAAATCGCTTTTTGCTACCATATCGTTAATCGGAAGACTAAGCCCCTGATAAAACTCCTCGCCGGTTTTTTCTATATTTATATTTTGATAATATGTATCGAGGTCAACATCATAAATTTTAGGTGCTTCCTGGAAGAACCTGTTCTGGTAATGCCATGGCATCATTTCTTCGGGTTTGATGTTAGATCCTGCGGCAAGTATGGAATCCATTTTGGCTTTTTCTACCATAAAAGCATCTTTTGTGAGGACATCCAGGTCATCAAAGAGCTTGCTGATTTCATTAGGGTCCTGCTCACTTAGCCTTAAACTCATGTCGTGGTAATTCTTAAATCCGAGTTCCTTAGCGGCTTCATTCCTCATTTTGACAAGACTAATAATATCTTCGGCAACAACAGGACCAAGCTTCTTCTGTTCAGTCCAAACCTGCTCGAGATATTTTGAATCTTTGGATGATTTGAGTGCTTCTTCAACATCATTATCAGAGAGCATTTTTTTACCGACTATTGCACGGAAATTATTATACTTCTGTGAAATTTCGGTCTGGAGCTTTGTCATGGCATTCAGCTTGGCAGTGTCAATCTGCAAACCGAGGAGTGTGTTATAAGTTACCTGCAACTCTCTCGCTTTAAGCATATCCTGAATTAATCCCGACTCTTTGAATTTCTTAATCTTTGCGAAATTTTCCTTGTTGGAAAGAATCGAATTCAGTTCCATTTCGTATTTGGCACTTTTATCCCAATCGGCAGGTTCGCCGCTGATTGATGCTTCAAAGTAAGCAAGGGACATGTTTTTATAGACCGGCTTAACGACGCTAAGCAATGAGTCAATGAATTTAGAATATTCAGCTTCCATCTTTTTTACTTCCTCCGTTTTTGCAATTTCACCTTGTTTTCCACAGGCTGTCATAAATACCACAATAATAAAAATTGAAAAAATAAGTAACAAACTTTTTTTCATGATAATCCTCAGGAATATGAATAAAAAATATATGAGAACGAATTAATTTCAAATGTAAATTTATCTGTACTGTCTTAAAAATTCCAGCCTGTCCTGAAGCTTGGCAATAGGCACTTCCAGCTTGTCCTTGCTAAGGATGGCTTCTTCCTGTGACTGGAAAACCAAATGGTAATCCTTGCTCATAACGATGGCTTCTTCGGGACATACCTCTTCGCAGAAACCGCAGAAAATACAACGCAGCATATTGATTTCAAACTTGACCGGGTAGCGTTCCTTATCTTTTTCGGTTTCACTTGCCTGAACTTCGATTGCAAGTGCAGGGCATACCCTCGAGCATAAACCGCATGCAACGCATCTTTCACCTGTCTCTTCTTTGACAAGCACAGGCCTGCCCCGGTATGAACCTTCGGGTTCCCATACCTCTTCGGGATATTGCCTTGTGAACTTTGGTTTAAAAACCTGGTTTAAAGTTAATCCGAGTCCTCTGGCAATTTCAGGGATATAAATCTTTTCCCAGAAATTCATCCTTTCGGCTTCTGTATTCTTAGTTATATTCATATCTATATCCGATATCTTATTCAAAATTTAAAAGAAGAACTGCAATACAATTCCTGTAATCACAATATTCAGCAACGATAATGGAAGCATTATCTTCCATCCGAGATTCATTAATTGGTCATACCTGAATCTGGGAATAGACCAACGCACCCATATAAAGAATATTGCAAGTAGAATTATTTTCAAAAGGAATGAGGTGAATTGAGCTAATGCAAGCCAAATTGAACCTTCTGTTAATCCAAGCCAACTCGAAGGAAATGGTAATTGCCAGCCGCCAAGGAACAATAAAGTAATTAGTGCAGCAGAAGTTGCCATATTGCCATATTCTGCAAGGAAGAACATACCGAATTTCATTCCTGAATATTCTGTATTGAAACCACCTACAAGTTCAGGTTCTGCTTCGGGTAAATCGAATGGAGCTCTGTTTGTTTCGGCAAATGCAGATACTAAAAATATTAGAAAACCAAGTGGTTGAAATATTATATTCCACTTCCAACCCGATTGATTCAATACAATTGTATTCAAACTTAATGTGTTTGTCCACGAGCCGTTTGGTGCTGTTGTAAAATAGTTTGATACCAGCAATACACCTATTACTGATAAGCCCATTGATAGCTCATACGATATCATCTGAGCAGAAGACCTTAAGCCTCCGAGTAAAGAATATTTGTTGTTGGAGGACCAACCGGCAAGAGTAATTCCGTAAACTCCGACTGATGTCATTGCAAGAACAAATAGAAATCCAATATTTACATTCGGTGCAATTCCAAGATATATTTTTCTTACTGATTCACCCGTATCAATTGTAAAATAATTTGAAAGAGGAATCACAGAATACACTGCTAATGTTACTCCAAGTGATATTATCGGTGCTATCCTGTGGAACCGCTTGTCTGCTACTTTTGGTACAAGGTCTTCCTTCAGGAACAATTTAAAAACATCTGCGAATGGCTGTAACAATCCGAAGGGGCCAACACGGTTGGGCCCATAACGGTTTTGTATAAATGCAGAAATTCTTCTTTCGAGGTAAACAAGGGTAGCCGCCGCAAGCAATATCATTGTCAGAATAAACACTGCTTTTATCAGCGTTTCAATCAATATCCATATAAGTTCAGGCATAAATATATATAAATTTCTTTCACAAATTCTGTATTAATTCGGTTTCATCACATGCGATTCATAATTAATAACTTTCGGGTCAGGCTGGCCGGCTTTTCCTAAAGTCAAACCCTGGTATTCAATAAGTTTTTCATAGCTCATTCCTGCAAAGGAAGGTATTTTTTCGGTAATTTCCTTAAATACATCCTTAGCAGATTTATAATTCCATTTCACATTAAACTGTTCTGCTAATTTTGTGAGAATTTTCCAGTGGGGCAGAGTGTTCCTTAATTTATGCTGTGTCCATCTGTCATTTGGGGCACCGAATTTATCCAGACGGCTCATCTTCATCCCCATAAATCTCATATTTTCTGAAGTAACTAATGCAGGGGATAAATGCTGAACTCTTTTATCAATATTCACATAAGTTCCTTCGATTTCGGCATAAGTTGATGCGGCAAAAACAATATCTGCCTTCTTTGTTAACGGAGTGTGGTTATAAGCATGGACTATGATTAATTCCAAATCGTCAAGCTCATCAATTATAGGCCTGTAATCAACAATCTGGTCTGTGATAATATAAAGTGCTTTTATGTTTTTATATCTCATCTTTTCAGGTAGATTCTGAACAGTAACACCGTCTTTCCCCGGGACTATTCCTACTTCCACTGCGCCTAAATGATTTGGCTTTTTATCGCTGACCTTAAGCAAATCATCTTTGAAAGATTCATCGATGTCTCTGAATAAACCAATGTTTCCCGATTTAAATATCTCTCTGGCAAATTTACCAAGCAGGTAATTTCCTTCATTGGCTGTCCTGCCGGAGCCGATAAACATAATTTCTTCAGGTTTTAATTTTTTCAGTGATTCTTCCGCTTTGGCATATGCTTCGTCCCAGGAGCAAGGAATGAGTTCGTTTTTCCAGCGAATCATCGGTTCTGTTACCCTGTTTTCGTTTACGAATTTATATTGTGTCAGCCTGCCGTAATCGCACATCCAGTATTTATTGACATAAGGATTTGTTCTTGGCTCGATGCGAAGGATTTCGTTATTCCTTACTCCGAGTTTAATGTTGCATCCTCTTGCACATCCCGGGCAAATTGAGTCATTAAAACTCATGTCCCAAACTCTTGCCTTAAATCGAAAATCTTTGCTCGTCAAGGCACCGACAGGGCAAATATCTATTACGTTCATCGAATAATCATTATCGAATTGCTTTTCATCGAATAGCTCTATAGTAACATGGTCACTGCGGTTTACAAAGGTTAATACATCCTGCTTGGCGACTTCCTGTGCAAACCTTATACAGCGTGAACATTTGATACATCTTTCGGCATCGAAAACGACTGTTGGTCCCCATGACTGACGCTTGGGAGCATGTACTTTCTCTTCTTCGAACCTGCTTTCGCCTGCCGAATGTTTATAGCCGTATTCCTGCAACTTGCATTGTCCTGCTTCGTCGCAAATAGGGCAGTCGAGCGGATGGTTGATTAAAAGAAATTCCATTACAGCATCCTGTGCTTTAACTACATTTTCCTTTTTTGTATTGATGTGCATGCCTTCTGCAATCGTAGTAGCACATGCGATTTGCAGTTTCGGGAAATATGAAATAACAGGGTTGCCTTCATTATCATTCTGAATCGAGCCGTCGGGCATACGCTTTGGCATACCGATTTCGACGAGGCACATGCGGCAGTTGCCTGACACGGAGAGTTCGGGATGCCAGCAGAAATGTGTGATTTGGAATCCATTTTCATAAGCCGCTTCGATTACTGTTTTTCCTGCGGCGGCTTCAATTTTCTGACCATCTAATACTATACCTGGCATTTATTCCGAATCTCCTTTGAACAATTTAACATGGGAAGATATGAAATCTTCCCCAACAATTTAACATGGGAAGATATGGAATCTTCCCCAACAATTTAACATGGGAAGATTAGGAATCTTCCCCTACACCAATGAATCACACACCAAAAAGTAAATAAAATCAATTATCAAATTCTATAATCTTCCAAATTACAAATTTTTTGTTTTAAAATGAAAGTGGTAGAAAATGATAAATAGGTCAATTCCCTTTTTCAGTATAAATATTATTTATTTTGAAAAAAGTGTTGGAAAATATAAATTATTTGACTAATATTGGGTTGCGAAATGTTAAACATTGGAATAGGAAGAAGAAATAATAGAGAAATAAAATTTTACATAAATAGTAAGCGTTGGCTTTCTTTTGTTCTCTTATCAAAACCGCTTATTTTAACTACGATGAACAATTGCGAATCCGCCCAGTTTGGGCGTATTCCATTGTCTTTCGTAGTGGGTGCTTAGCGGTGCCTGATAAGAGGGCGTATGTGGATATGCCCGTTTTTATTTTATAAATAAAGTTTTTTGAAATATATATAGAAGGTGTTTTATGAAAATCAAATTATTTTTTCTGTTCGTGAGCATTGCCACAATGTTGCAGGCAGTTCAAGCTCAACCAATACCGCAAAATGACAAAGATACTGTTTGGATGAGAAGAACGCATTATAGCTACACTCTTAATTTTTCTCATGATTCAAAATATCTAATGAGTTGGGGGGATTCTCCATTTATAGTAATTTTTGATACCGAAACAGGGGATACGGTACAATTAATTCCTTCAATGCGAAACCCAGTTTTTGATTTGGATAGTAAACATATTTATGGTAATCAAAGTAATTATATTAGAAAATATGATTTGGAGACTAAAAGTTTTAGCTCATCTTTAGAAAAAGAAAGCACTGATGAATATGGCTATCATGATTTATCAAAAGACGGAAAATATTTTGTTGCTACAACAAAAAAGGGATTCAAAATTTGGGAAACTAGTACAAACAAAATTTTTAAAAATTATGTTTTTAAAAATGAAATAGGCTTAGATAGTATTTATATAAAAAAGGTAAAATTCAATTGTGATGCAAGTAAAATTTATTTACAAATTGCCAAAGAATATAATAATCCCAACAATCCACAGGAGCCAATAATTTGGGGAGGCATTATTGAATTTGATATTAACACACTTGATAGTTTAAGAGATTTGGGAAATGCTAATGTATATTTTATGTCTCCTAATTGCACTTACATAGCATATAAATATTGGTTGAGTGATAATGGAGTCCGAGTATTTAATTTAAATACCATGGACCTTTATAAAATAATAAATACAAATGGACCAAGTATTACGGGAATAGTGTTTTCTTCAGATGAAAAATATTTGATAATATCACATCAGCCTGGTTCTAATATTATTGAAGTTTGGGATTTAGAGAAAAATTCTATAGTCTATACATATAGTACTGGAGGTCCTGTTAGCTCTCTTGGAATTTCAAAAGATGGAAAATATATAGCGGCCAGTACTTCATCGAGGCTTTATATGTATAAAACAATTTATAATTCGATCGAAGAAACTAATATTAATTTTATTAATAATTTCAATTCATATCCCAACCCAACAAATTCAGATTTTATTATAGAATTTGGAATAATTAAACCGGGAAATATCAATATTGAACTTATCAATGAAATTGGACAAATAATCAAACCAATAAAAAATGAATATTATATTGAAGGTAATTATTCATTAAATATTGATACACAAAATTTAGTTTCAGGATTTTATTTTATAAAATTCAATCAAAATAATAATACTCAACTTTTCAAAATACAGATTGTCAAATAATACGGGAAATAAAAATGAAAACAATATATTATTTATTTCTGCTCGTTATTGGTGGTAATTTATTCGCTCAAGATATTATTGACCCACCACCATTAAGCTGTGTAAATGATACTGTTATTCAAAGAGAATTTAATCATTTTATTCGTGGATTTAATTTCTATAATCCTGGCAGAAAACTTGATGAAGCTATGAATATGAATTATTGTCATAGTTTATGGTATGGTGAAACTGATTTATTTAATAATCCATATAATATTCCGACTATAAAAAATTATGTTATTCGGGGCAGAGATGTTGATAGAACAATAAATGGCCATGCTTTGTATTTAGAACCAACATTGACTGTTGATTCAACGGAAAATTTTAAACCCAGATTCGGAGATAAATCGGGGGCTGTGTTTGGTTTTAGAAACAGAAATTTTGATGTTGGAGATACGGTGAGTTCGGGAGTTGATTTTAGCAGATTTAAATTATTAAAAGAAAATATTGGTTCGGCACCAGCTTTGGTTTTAAGTAATATTTGGGATGGAAAAATATTACACTATCTTGATTATGATGGAACAAATGATACAAGCGATCCTGATAATGATTATAATTATTATCAATTATTTAATGGGAAAAAATTCTATTTTTCAATGAATTTAAGAGCATTACAACCCGATAGCGTTATTAATCATTGGAATGATACTATTTTATCTATCAGAATCCCTTATGTTAAGGCATTTGAAGATACTTCATACCATCCATCTCATTATACATATTCTAATGGATATGTTAAATTTGATTCAATACCAATTCAATCCTGGTTAGGTAATAATGATTCAATATTCAGTACTATTAATCATCAATTCAGAGGTAAATACCGAAAATCGGAAGAAGCACCATTGAATTATGATACATTATTTATAAAAGGTGAAATGTTATTGAGGGATTACTATCCAAATTATGATACAAATAGTATCAATCTATCTGCTTTTATTTTATTTAATGGTGATACAGTTGATAAGAATTTAATATTAAAATACGATTGGTGGGAAAATCATTATAAAATTATTGATTATATAGTTCAGCTTGATGTAGAAGTTACTTATCATGGTAAGCTTGACGTTGCAATTGATTGGTTCAGATTTGAAACACCAAGAGCAAGAAAAATTTTTCACGGGAAATTTGATAGTGGTGATAGGGATAGGGCATTTGGAGATATGGTAGATGATGAAATTCATCAAACAGATTCTTGTAACAATGTTAATAATAGAAATATAAAAATTCATAGATTTTATGCATCTGATGAATTTATCCCCTCACAATGGGCTGTAAATCGTTATTTTAATATGCTCGTTGATACATTAGCTGGAGTTGAAACCTTTGATGTAACAAATTCACCACCACACTATTATCACTCAACGGCGTTTAAAGAATTTTGGAATGGTTCAACTATTTCTTATGGTACCGGAATAGCAATTCCTTATATACGAAGTTCTATGGGTAATAGTGGATGTTTTAATTATGTATATGGTTATAATGGAAATATAAATAGAATTTTAAATGATACATTAGAATCAGATTACGAAACATTTCTAGTTGGTGCAAGTCAAGCTGATACGATACTACCTCTTGAAGATCCATTATTATATGAAAGAAATTGGCCAGATGATTCTTTAATTTATAGAGAAAATGTTCAATTGGCATCTGAATATACAATGTATCAATGTTATTATAAACATCCAAGTTTATTATTTAATAAAAATCCCTGGTGGGCAAATATATGGCTGGCAACTGCATTTTGGTATAGAGATACTACAAATGGATTTAATTCATTTACCCTAGAGGGTAATAGACCAAGTACGGGAGAGGAATTAAGATTTATAACTCATAATCCAATATTATTCGGAGCGAAAGGAATATTATATTGGAAAAAAGGTTCTTTGGATATGTTTATTAATGATACATCAAAAGGTTATCTTGGAATACAATCAAGTCAAGAGATAAATTTTCAAAATTCACTGCCATCAGGAGATTCTTTGATTTATTCAGACACTATCGGAGGTGATTATATAAATGTAATCAACGATCCAAATAGATTTCATCTTTACTATGACAGTACAAAATATAATTTTGATGTGATGGGTATAGATTCAAGTAGAATTTATATTGGTTTGAAATCGGCAAGAGCGGAATTGGCAAGATTTCATAAATGGATTGATGTTGTTGAGGACACTCTGATGGATTTAAAACTTTCAGCTTGGTATGGAAAAGGATATAAAATTTTTCAATTACAAGATTCAGCCAAATATGGAGATTCATCACTTCTTTCACATTTTATTATGAATGACAGAAATCAACTATATGATAGCATATTTACTCGTAAAATCTTTAGTCCCAAGTATCAAACTTGGTTTAATCCACCTGAAAAGTGGGATTCTACATTCTTAGACATTACCCTACTTCGTCATTCTTCTGACACGAATATGACAAATCTGTTTTTCATAGGAGCACAAAATCGAAGGACTGACCCATTAATATTGGTAATTGATACAATTTCAGAAGAAACAATTGATACAAATTTGAAATTTTTTTCTGACGCTGAATTTGCGGATAGCTGTGGAATGATATCATTTTCTACAAATACCCCCGATACTATTAAATGGCAAAGTTATTGGTGGAAGAGGCTGGGTTGCAGAGAAATACATATACCTTTTAATTATGGAAACACGCCAGGAGAATTTAAAGGAAATATACTACACATAAATGAACTTGGAGCCGACAGCTATTATTTGGATACCTTATTATCTCCTTTTAGAGAATCAAAATATTATCACAAGGTTGATACTGTAATAACTGAGGACGGAGCAGTTAATTTAAAAATGCTTCCGGGGCAAGGAAAAATATTAAAGGTAACAGTTTCTCAATTAATCAACGGTGGGCAAGATTCAAGCGGTGGCAAACCCTGTACTGGCTGTGAGGTTGTAAATGATACAGCACAATTTAAAATTGAATTAATTTCTCAAGATAGACAAGATTCAATTTGTTGTTGGGATTTATACATCATTAATAAATCCTCATGTACTTTTACTGATTTTCCTTTGAGTTTTGATTTTGATGGAATGAGTTTTGAATCATTAACATTTACTCAAACAGAATGGGTTGACACATTACAATCAGACCCACAATATAATTATTATTATATGAGTGGCGATATTACACCGGATGATACAATTCAGGTGGGGAGTATATGTATTCCACACAACAATACTATTACCTATGAAATATCGGCTGGGAAAAAATTCTATGATACGACACTTAGTTGTAGGGTTTGGTCCGGAGAACTTAATTGTCCAATTTGGTATAATGATTCAGTATGTTGTGAACATTTAAATATAATAATAACTGACATACCGGATTCATCTAGTGTGGGATGTCAAAAATTAATAAGTTTATCAAATGATTTTGAATCTTGTAATGATAATTATTATGGATTATCTGTATATAGATGGCCATGCCCAGGTCCCCCTGAATATGGTGAGTATTCAATTCAACATAGTATTCCTCTTGATAGTGTACCGATTAATTTGAGCAATTATTCTCAGATATTTAATTTTGTAACTTGTTGTCCTCATGCTCTCGATTGTTGCACATGTTATGATTTTGTATTTCTTGATTTCAGAGGCGATACGATTTGTTTGAAGACTATTTGCTCATCTTGTGAGGAACATTCAGGTGGAGGTACCGGAGATGATCCTGATTTAATTGGTGATTTAATTTCTATTCCTCCGTTTTGTTGTGCTGGTTTAACTATTATTAATTATGATACAAATAGCACTTTCCCAGATATATATCATATAAAAATGTTTGATCCTAATTATCCGGGAATTATGTTATATTCAGAAGATAGAAATCCATTGAGTGATCCTCCTTTTGATTTTTCTCCTCCTGGAATGTATTTAACACAAGTTTGTGTACCAGAAGATAGTTCTGTCAATATTAATGTACTTTTATATGATGCTGATTCTGTTTTAAGTTGTACGCTATGTTACGAAGGTTCTTGTGAATCTGAAAAAATGAACTCGCAACTTTATATCGGCAAATTTGAGGCTTATCCGAATCCAGCAAATAAGTCGGTTACTTTTGATTATGAACTTTTACAATCTGCTTATGTTAAGTTAGAATTGTACGACCATATGGGAAATATCGTTGATAAGATATTTAGTGAAAAACAGGATAAAGGATTTTATAAGCGTGAATATTATACTTATGAATTAAAAGAAGGATTATACTATGCTGTTCTATGGGCAGAGAATGAATATAAAACAATAGGGATAATAATAATGCATTAAAATTTATTCCAACTCCGCTTCTGCCATACGCCAGATTTTCTGGCAGGGGAATGCGTTTTGATATAATGGTTTTCCGATGATTACAGAATCAATACCAAGCTCTTCGTAATCCTGTAATTGCCAGAGCTGTTGAGGTGTGTTCACCATTCCGAATACAGTGATTTTTAACTTGTCCGGGTCGCTTATTCTTTTGAGCAGGTTAATATCCACTCCTTCTAATGAGTCGAACCTTGCTTCATCGCGGATGATTATGCGTGTTGCACCGAGGTCTTTCAGGCAATTAACATAGTCGGTATCGCTGATGTTAAATTCACTGTTCCAGAACCTGATTTTTCCATCGAGTGAATTTACCAAAAAAGCTATTCGTGAAGGAGTATAATCATTAAGAAGTTCTCTAACACCATCGGGATTGCGATATGCCAACTCAAACATTATTACCCTGTATATTCCGCTATCAAGAATTCTCCTGCATTCATCAGTGCTTTTAAATTCCGAAAGTATTTGTATAGGAATGTCAACCGATTTTGCTAAGGATAATATCTGTTCGAGATTGCTTTCATTTTGACCTCCGAAAAGGACGTCCAGGTCAGTTATGTGAATCGTTTTTGCGTTTTCCCTTCTCCATAATTTGCATAACATATCAGGCTGGCCTGAATACTTAATATATGTCTGCTCGGTTCCTTCTTCACCTTTGACAAAGAAAGTGCATTTACCATTATGAAGAGCTAATGAGGGGATAACAAGGAGCATAATTAACTCATAGCATGTTTTAAAGCTGATTTAATTAGTTGCTCTGCTGTCAGCTTGTCGGTGCTTAAATCATTGAGTGCAGACTTTATTGCTTTATCTGCCATAAGTCTCGAATATCCTAATGTAACGAGTGCGGACAATGCTTCCTGAACGATAAGGCTGTATTTAAGGTGAACATCGGAGACTTCTGCCGGTATGATTTTTGTTATTTTATCCCGAAGTTCAAGCAACAGCCTCTCTGCTGTCTTTTTACCGACTCCGGGTAGTTTCTGCAAAGAATGAAGATTTCCTGAGATGACAATTGACTGCAAATCATCAACCGTAACAGAGGATAATATGCCAAGTGCAATCTTAGGACCTATTCCTGATATTGAAATGAGTAATTTAAAGGTTTCCCTTTCGGCTTCATTTGCAAAGGCATAAAGATTTAGTGAATCCTCTTTTGGAATAAGCAGTGTAATTACCTTAACATTTTTACCAACTTCAGGCAGGGACTCCGAAGTATTAACCGAAACATAAGCAGTATAGCCGACTCCACCGCAGTCTATAATTATTTCAGTTGATGTTTTATTTATAAGTATTCCGTTAAGTTGGCCTATCATAATTCTACTATATTGAATTTTACCATTCTGAACTTGGTTCAGAATCCAATTTTTAGTATAAACTAAGTGTCAGGAGTAACTCCTGACACAGTTAATGGCTATGGATGCTGAAAAAAATTCAGCATGACAATTTATAAATTTATTATTCCTTCACAATCTTCTGCATAACCCTCTGAGAACCGAACTTCACAGTCAGGTAATACACTCCTGCAGGGAAAGACTGTATATTAATCTCATTAGTCAGTTCTATTCCATCATATTCTGTTTTGAGAGACCAAACCTCGATACCAATTAAATTTGTCAAGGCCATCTCCACCACAGAAGGCATTTGTAATATTATATTAACATTATATAAACCTGTCCCGGGATTAGGATGAACGGATACAGAATTAGTTGAATAATTAAGTTCTTCAACACCTACAATTGCATCGATAGAATCCGATTCGTTAGTACAACTGTCGTTGTCGAATACTACAACATTATAAATACCTGCTTCCGTGATTTCATACATTTGCTGAGTAGCATCAGGTATTGGATTGCCGTTAAGATACCACTGATAACCAGCGGCTTCGCTGGCAGTAAACGTATTTCTATATCTTGTTATGATTGGTTTTGCCGGTGAAATTTCAACAAGAAACTCTGCGTATGCCTTACATCCTCCGGTTGAAGTTGCAGTAACCGAATAAAGCCTCGAAGTAGAAACCGTTATTTTCCTCGTTATCTCGCCTGTTGACCAGGAATAGGACTGGAAGCCAAGGGAAGCACTAAGCTGAACCGAATCACCTATGCACATTGGATGTTTACCGACAGGGGATATGCTAAGATTATTTACAGTTTTAACTACAACATCAACTGCTTTAGACTTTGCTGTACATCCGTTCGGGCCATTTATTAAAACATTGTATGAACCCGACTGCTTAATAACTATTCGTTTTGTTGTTTCACCGGTTGACCATATATAATTTGAGAAGCCATCGGCGATTTCGAGAATTACACTGTCCCCTTGGCAAAATGTGGTTTCGCCATATATATTAACCTGTGGCTGTGGAAGATTGCAATCCATTATATCCGCTTCCCAAATACCTCTACCAAAGGTTGCCGCCCTTAGCTTGTTGGCTGTATATTGAATTTCAAGCTCCTGCACAATTACATTTGGCATACCGCTACCATAAGGCTCCCAATAGCTTGAACCATAATCCGAGTAGAATACACCTATATCGGTTCCTACATAAAGCCTGTCGGGAGAACTATTCTGATAAACAATACAATTCACAGGAACATTCGGAAGGTTTCCCGATATATTTTTCCAGGCCGTACCATCATATTCAAAAACTTTATTTCCGCTGGAGTAATTTGATTTTGTAATCCAGGCCCTGTTTGGATTAGCCGGGTCAACAGCAATGTAAGAAATGGGACCACCGGAATACAACTTTTTTGTCCAGGATAGACCGCCATCACGAGTAACATGTAAGTCACTTTGATTTGAAGCATATAGTGTATTCGAGTCAGAAGGAGCAAGAGCTAAAGAGAAAAGTCTCTGATTACCGCCAAAGTTTGAAATTTTTCGTCTTGCTTTACCATAGTTAGTTAGTTTCCAAACATCTATGTACCCGGCAAAAAGTACTGAAGTGTTAATAGGATTAATGATAAATGGAGTAATCCAGTCACCTTTATGGCCTGTTTCGGATTCGCCAATCATACGAACGAAACTGCTTCCTCCGTTGGTTGACCTGACTAAATTACCATACTGGGATGAGGCATACATATAATTCTCGTTAGTTGGGTCAATTGCCGCTTCCATACCGTCACCTGCATAGACACCCATCCATTCATTATTCTTAAATCTACGTGTTCCGTTATCCTGGCAGCCGCCAATTATAAGGTCCGGATTCGTTGCCGAGCAACCCAGCCTGTAAAACTGCGAAATGGATATTCCGTCGGTAAGATTTGTCCAGCTAAAACCGCCGTCATTGGATTTATCAATACCACCGTCATGTGTGGCAAAAAGGACATTTGAATTATTAGCAAAAACCAAGTCGTGCTGGTCGGCATGTATAAACGCCTTTTGATAGTTCCCATACCAATGAGTCATTAATGTAAATGTTTGACCGCCGTTAGATGATTTCCAAACATTTATTCCACCCACATATACTTCATATCCGTTATTTGGTGAAACAGCTATGCAAAGGTCATATTCCCCCTGCCCAAAGGACCCATTGTTTTGGTCATTAGGCCCTCCGTCCTGCCAGCCGAGAATATTTTTGGTAGTCGCCCGAGTTGCTATAATGTCCCAATTTTCACCTCCGTCATAAGACACAGATAATGACTGAAAACCGCGGTCTGATGAAGATGCCACTGCATAAACAAAAAGTGGTTCAGAACGTGTTACGGCAATTGCTACCCTAACAGAATTCTGGTATGTCTGTACAATTTTCCATGTATCGCCATTATTGCTTGACTTATAAATATAATTACCTGACCATGATTTTGTTGAAGCATAGACAACATTGGGATTCCAGGGCATAAATTCCATATCAATGAAAAATTTTCCTCCTTCTTTCAGGCTCCAGGAATTACCGCCATCAGTAGATTTATAGATACCGTCGCTTGTACCTGCTATTACAATATTAGGGTTATCCGGATGTACGAGTACACGGTTAATATTTCTCCCATTGTCAAGCGAATTTTTAAGGTTTGTTACTTCCCAATCAATACCACCATTCGTTGTTTTAATCAATCCAATGGAATAATAATCACGATATGAGGGTTCACAATCGCCGGTTGCAACATATACAATATCCGGGTTTCTTTCGGATATAGCAATATCCGATACACCTATGGACAAGAATTGTGTGAAAGGGGGAGACCACCAATTCTTTCCTCCGTCGTCGGATTTCCATACTCCGCCTGATGCAGAGCCTGCCCATATAATGTTATCATTATCATGCTGAAATCTTAATCTGTTTATCCTGCCTATTCCCTGTTTACGGGAATTGCCAACAGAAGCAGGATTCAAAATTGGACCTAATAATTTCCATTCTGCAGTTGCTTGAATTGTATTGTGTTGTTTCTTCCCCCGGAATTGCTGCCATTCCTGAAGAATTTTTGTTGCATCAGGAAATTCACCTGAAGGATAAACCCTTCTCTCCCAAAATGATTCCCACCTTTTAAATTGTTTCCACCCTTTTCTTTCGGATTCAGGAATTTGCTCCCAGTAGTTATTCATTGCTTTTTGAATCTCATAAAAATTAGGGTTGGGTGATTTTTCCAATTCAGCCATGAAATTTTGTTGGGCAAAAGAAATTCCCGATAAAAAACTAATAATTGTGATTATCAGAGTTGTTTTTAATATAATATTTTTTGTTTTCATATAAAGTCCGCTAAACATTAATCAATCTATATAATATGACGTATAATTAAATCAAGTATTTATTAAATAATTTATTCCTTTATTAATTTTTTGTTGAATATTTTTTCTCCGAGTTTCAACTTAACAAAGTAAATCCCTGACGGGTATTTATGCATATAAATTGTCTGCCGGAAGATACCGTTGCTCTCAATATCGTTGATTGTGATTAACTTAACACCCCGAATGTCGGATATTTCAATTGATGCTTTATAATTGCCATCACTGTTTATAATCAGATTAAAACTACCTTGTGCAGGATTAGGCTGAATAACAAAAATATCATTTTCGGGGTTATCTTCAACGCCAAGAATCACATCAATCGGGTCCGACATTGTTGAGCAATCATGTTCATTGATTACTTTCACAGTATATCTGGCATCTTTTTTAGCTTCATAAGCCTGATGAGTAGCGTTAAAAATAAGTGTATCATTCCTATACCATTGATATTTGTGTGCTAATGATGATGTTAAGACATTGCCTTCTCTTGTTATTGTTGGTTTTGCAGGTGCGGGATTCACCGTAACTTCAACCGGGGTAGATGTGTTTTTGCAGCCATGCTGGGTAGTCCCGGTTACAGTATATGAACCTGATTCCTTTACAATGACTGTTCTTCCGGTTTGTCCGTTCGACCAGTCCCATGTAGTAAAAGTAAGCCAGGGATTTCCCTGGAGCGTAACGCTGTCTCCTTCGCAAAATGTTGTGTTGCCGGTTACTTTTATTGAGATATTTGGAATTTCATGAACAATTATTTCAACTGGTTCGGATGTATAAGTGCAATCAGAAGTATCAACAACCGTAACAGAATATTTTCCCTCGGTTTTTACCCAAATGAAACTAGTAGTTGCACTTGTTGACCAATTATACGATTTATAGATATCAGGAAGTTCAAGTTTGACACTGTCCCCTACGCAGATATCTTTTTTTGCATAAGAAATTTTCGGGAGGGGTTCATTACAAACAATCAGGCCGTTTTCCCAAAGGCCCCTGCCGAATGTCGCTGCATAAATTTTCTTAGAATTATAATGAATTTCTAAATCGTTGATAACTACATTAGGCATTCCTTCGTTGAATAGGCGCCAGTCGTTAAGCCGGTTGTCCAGATAGAAAACACCGACATCAGTTCCAATATATATTCTGTCCGGTGAATTATTCTGATACACAATGCAATTAACAGGTACATTCGGCAACGAACCTGAAATATTTGTAAGAGTATCCTCCATAAGATAAACTTTTAAACTATCACCATACCCGGAATTTGCAAGCCAAAATTTTCTCGGATTTGTAGGGGAAACGGCAATACCCGGAATAATACCTCCATTTATAATATGTTCCCATGTTTGCCCTGCATCATACGAAGCCCATATTCCACCTTGCTTAGAAACATATATTGTATTAGGGTCTGAAGGGGCGATAGCTATTGCTCTGATTATATAAGTTGAATCTATAGCAGCAAGGCGGTTCCACGTAATTCCCCTGTTTGTGGATTTCCAAACGTTTTGATAGCCTGCATAAATAACTGCAGGGAACTTAGGGTCAATAACAAAAGGTGTAATCCAACCGGCTTCTTCATTGGTATATGATTTATTTAACAATGGAGCAAATGTATTACCGGCATCAGTTGATTTATAAAAATCACCATAATAAAGAGAACCATAGACAAAATTATAATTGGTTGGGTCAACCTGGCAGTCCATGCCATCACCTCCAAGAACATTTTTCCATTCTTTAGCAAGCAACCTGTGTGTCCCGTTGTCTTGTGTACCGCCGAAAATAATGCCATTGGTTGACGCAGCACTGCTGATTCTGTAAAACTGAGTAACTTCAAGCCCATCACTGATATTTGTCCAGGATGCACCCCCGTTTGTACTATAAATAACGCCGCCATCATTTGCGGAATATAATATCCCTTCCGGAGAGAATGTGAGTTTATGTTGGTCAGGATGAATCCACGGCACAGAATGCTGGCCAGTCCATTCGGCATTTAAAGCCCAATTAGTTCCCCCGTCGATTGATTTCCAGATATTAACTCCGCCAATGTAAACTTCATCAGCATTGGTTTTTGATACAGCTATTGCTAAATCATAATGTCCCTGGCCGCCTTCTCCTACGCCAGCCCAGTTTTCATGCAGATAATTAGGTGAAGTTGAACGCTGGGCAAGTATGTTCCATGTTCCACCGGCATCGGTTGATTTCAAAAACGAGTGGAAACCCAGATCAGAAGCTACGCATAAAGCATATATTATATTGGGATTCGCAGGTGTAACTGCAATTGCAATTCTAACAACATCTGTTAACGGGAATGTGAAATTTGCTCTCCATGTTGTATCTGCCAAAACGCAATTTAGGACACCATAAACTAATGCACCCTGAGCATTTCGTAAAATTACTGAGCCATAAATTATTTCCGGATTGTCAGATTTGAATTCAATATCTCTGAATGGGACATTAGCCCTTACAGACCAGTTTGTACCTCCATCGAAAGTAAAATACAGGCCATTATTTGTTGCGGCATAAACAGTATCAGGGTGAGTCGGGTGAACAAGAATTCTGTTAATAATAAATCCGTCATGTATCTGTCTCTGAAGCCCTGTTGTTGTCCATGTATCACCACCGTCTGTAGTTTTCAGGATTCCAATGCTGTAACATGCACTTCCGCTTAACGAGCCATCGGCATCGCCTGTAGCCACATAAACAATGTTGGAATCTGTCGGAGACACGGCAATATCAGAAACACCTATTGACATAAATTCAGTGAAAGGGAATGTTTTCCAGGTTGCCCCTTTGTCTGTCGTTTTCCAAACACCTCCGTAAGCTGCACCAGCCCATAGTATATTCGGGTCCTTCGGGTCAAAAGCTATGCAATTGATTCTACCCATGCCAACAACCTGCGGATAAGTGGACATTTTGAACGGTATGGATGATGGCCCAAGAAATACCCACGGGTTTTCGGCTAATATACTATTCTGCTTTTGATTATTTTTAGCCAGGTAATCATTCCAGCCTTGATAAATTTTAGCCATATCAGGAGCTTTGCCGGTTGAACCAAGCCTTTGCTCCCAAAAATATTCCCAACGCTTGAACACCTTCCAGCCGCTTCCTTTAGTCGGCATTTTATCTTTCCAATATTCATTGAAAGCCTTTTGTACCTCAGAAAATTTTTTATCTTTGTACCCCTCAACACTCATGTCCCATGAATTAAGAGTAGCCTGTGTTAATGCCGAGGAAGATGAAGCAATAACAATAGGAATTAATATCAATAAAAAATTAAATAACTTTTTCATTTTTCATACTCCCTTTTATATCTATAACATTGATATTAGATATATTACAAACTTACAATTTATATAATATTAGATTATTATACAAAAATTTTAAAGAACGAAATTTATAGCATAATTTTTGATTACATTAAGCAGTTGTTAAATAAAAATTATGGTATGTATTGGACATAAATATATCAGCATGTATAATAGCAAAGAATGAAGAAAAACATATTTCTGATTGCATGAAGTCAATTGAATCCTGTGTTGATGAGATTATTGTTGTTGATACGGGTTCAACTGACAAAACAATTGAAATGGCAGAGCGATTCGGGTGCAAAGTGATTAGGTCTGATTGGCAGGATGACTTTTCCCTATCAAGAAATATAGCACTCGATGCTGCGTCCAAAAAATATATACTTGTTATTGATGCAGACGAAAGGCTTTTGAATCCCGAAGAAGTCAGGGGAGTGCTTGAAAAAAGCAATCCTGCAACAGGCGGCTGGCTGATTAATGTTGTGTCTGAAGCAGTAAGGGAAGATGGAAGTGTCGATACTTATTTGTCTGGCTTATTGAGATTATTTATCAATCATCCATCAGTCAGGTTTCATGGAATTATACATGAGCAGGTGCTTGAACCATTGCTCCAGGCGGGTTATAAGCTCGAACAAACTAACCTCAAATTTATTCATCTTGGTTATGGCCATTCATCAGAACAAATGAGATCGAAGCAGGAAAGGAATCTTAATCTTTTGAATAAGGCACTGGTAAAAAAACCTGAAGATGCATATTCTCTATATCAAAGGGCTAAAACTTTCCTCGCATTGAAAAAACTTGATGAAGCCGAAAAAGATATAAAAGGAACACTTAGAATGGTTCAGCCACAAAGTGCTGTAAAGCCACAGGCACTCAATTTCGGAGCTGTTATTGCATTTCAAATGTCCAATTATGAATTAGCAATCGAGAGAGGCAAAGAATCTTTGAAAATACTTCCTAATCAGTCTTTTGCGAATTATATACTTGGTGATACTTATACTCAAATCAGTAATTATCCCGATGCACTCGATTCTTACCAGAGATTGGAAGAAGCAGAAACGAAAGAGGATTTGACCACAAAGATTGTAGGGGATTATCATCTTCCGAAAGAACAGCTTTATTTCAGGAAGGGAAAATGTCTGATTGGACTAAAACAGTGGGATGCGGCTTTAATTGAATTTGAAAAAGGATATAAAATTAATAATCATGATGTCGGTAATCTTGTCGGAATGGCTAATGTAGCTTTTCAATGGAAAAAATTCGATGAAGCAAAAAGCTTTCTTAATAAGGCTCTGAGTATAGCTCCCGGCAGGGAAGATATTTTGAATTATTTAAAGCAAGTTGATTTAGCATTGAGTAAAATTAAAGCTATTAAGACAAAGAGCGAGGTGAAAACAGGTGGAAATGGTTATAAACCATTTTTAACATTGAGCATGATTGTAAAAAACGAAGAAGATAATTTAGCAGGCTGTCTTGATAGTGTAAGGGATGTCGTTGATGAAATTGTGATTGTTGACACGGGTTCAACCGACAGAACAAGGGAAATTGCAAAAAAATTCAATGCAAAGATATTCGATTTTGAATGGGTCAACGATTTTGCGGCGGCAAGAAATGAGGCATTGAAACATTCAACAGGTGAATGGGTATTATATCTCGATGCAGATGAGCGGTTAGATGAAATTTCAAAAGCTAATATCAGGAATTTATTAATGAATTCAGGAGATGAAATCGGTGGTTTCATTTGTACAATCGAGAGCGACCACTTCCAGCTTAACGGCTCGACAGAAAGACACCGCGGAGGCTATCCGCGTATATTCAGGAATTATGGATTTCCAAAAATTTCATTTCAGGGGCGCGTGCATGAGCAAATAACTCCTTCAATATTTGCTCTTGGTAAGTCAATAAATTTTTCGGATATAGTTATCGAGCATCTTGGATATAATCAGTCGAGAGAAGTGATGGAAGCGAAGGTGAAAAGAAATTATGCCATGCTTATAGAACATGTTCAGGAAGAACCTTTGAATGCTTATGCCTGGTACCAGCTTGGTCAGACTCTTGCTCAAATGAAATTGATTGATGAAGCAGAGAAAACAATCAGGTTTGCACTTCAACTGGGAAATCTTTCAGACTCTGTCTATTCAAGTGCCACATCAACCCTGGCACAACTTGTAGGAAACAAGAAAAATTTTGAAGAATGTTTATATTGGTCGGAAAAATCTTTGGAAAAAGCACCGGGGCAGGTGTATGCACTCCATCTCAAAGCTTATGCTTTACTTTATTTAAAAAGATTTGAGGAAGCAGAACAACTCTTCAACGAAGTATTAAACAGATTGAGAGCCAAGAAGGGAGTGCCGCACTCAGGTTTCGATATAGTCATCCCGGAAGAAATAGTAATGAAAGGTTTAAACCAAGCGAGAGAGAGGAAAATAATTGATAAAATTTCTTGATTCGAAAAGTATTTTAATAATAATTAATAAATTGTTCAACTGTTACTTCTGCTTGCCGCAGTATAGCTCTTAAGGTTCCTTTATCAAGGGTTTTATGGTTTGGTACTACTATCCTGACAAAATGGTTCGGATTTTCTTATTATTATATGACTCCCTGTTTGCCTCCTCAATGTAAAACCAAATTTCTCTAATACTTTCACACAATCTTTACCTGATATTTGAGGTAATTGGCTCATACAACAAGTGTCATGGCTTCATAGTTTTCCTTAGGTATTTCAATACCATCTTCCAGCAAACATTCTGTATATAATCGAATTGCTTCTTTTATATTATTAATTGCTTCTTCTTTGGTTTCCCCTTGGCTGATACATCCTGGCAGGCTTGGACATTCAACTACCCAAAAGCCATTTTCTACTTTTGTTAGAATTATCTGTCTCATTTTTAATTACAAATCAAATTGAACATTTTAATTGTTAACGCTTGTAATTCAAAATTAGTTTTGGAACAAAATTTTCAAAACAGAAAATCATTTCTTAATAGTAAAATTCAAGCAATTTCATTAAGTGATTTTCTTAAAGCATCAATGAAAATACAAACATCACTATCAGTAACAATGAGAGGTGGAACAAGTCTGAGAACTTTACCGGATGCGGCATTTGTTATTACTCTTCTGAAGAGCATAGCTTCCACAAGCTGCGATGCATCGAAATCCAATAGAATACCCTGCATTAAGCCTTTACCCCTTAATTCAAGAAGAGTATTAGGCATTTCCATCTGCAGTTCAAGAAGTTTATTTTTCATATAACCGCCAACTTCTTCGACTTGCTCGAGCAATCCGTTTTCAAGCAATTGCAGTACGGCATAACCAGCCGAACAAGCTACAGCATTGCCTCCGTAGGTCGTGCCGTGCATTCCTTTCTGAAAAACATCTTCCAATTTGTCACTAATAAGAATAGCTCCGAGAGGCAAACCACCGCCGAGCCCCTTTGCCATTGTAACGATATCCGGCTTGACTCCATAATGTTCATAAGACAGGAATTTTCCTGTTCTTCCGACACCCGTTTGAACTTCATCACCGATAATGAGGAAATTATATTTTTCTTTTAATTTAAATAAGGTATTAATAAAATCTTGATTGGCAGCGATGATTCCGCCTTCACCCTGTAAAAATTCAATAATAACTGCAATTGTTTTTTCATCGAGAGAATTATGTAAAGCCGAAATATCATTATATGGAATAATATTCATGCCGGGCAGGAAGGGCCCCATTCCATCCTTATAAAGAGGTTTATCCATTAATGATAAAGCACCATAAGTTCTGCCATGAAATCCACCCGAAAAGCCATACATCTCGGTTTTACCTTGTGCATTTCCCCATCGTCTTGCAAGTTTAATAGAACCTTCAACGGCTTCTGTACCGGAATTTGTATAGAAGACTTTAGACAAACCGGTCATTTCTTTTAATTTTTCAGCAAGTTTGATCTGAGGCTCCTGATAGTAGTAATTGGAGACGTGCATGAATTTATCAAGCTGACTTTTAATTGCATGGATGATTGCAGGATGGCTGTGTCCGAGGGCATTTACAGCAATTCCCCCGAGAAAATCCAAATATACATTACCCTTAGTGTCGTATATCCTGCACCCTTCAGCCTTGCTAATCTCAATCGGTAATCTTTTATAAGTTTGAAGTATCGCTGATTTTTCGCGTTCAATTAAATTATTTCCCATCAATTAAACCAGGCTGTGTATCACATTTGTAACGACACCCCACACTTCAAAGCTCATCTCTGATGTAATTTCTATCGGTTTGTAATTTTTATTTTCGGGGTGCAGATATACCTTTGTTTTTTGTGTCCTGAGACGTTTGACGGTAAGCTCGCCATCAATTACAGCTATGACAATGTTCCCATCCTTAGGATTCAGTGAACGGTCAACGACAAGTATGTCAGCAGAGTGAATCCCTGCTTCAATCATAGAATCACCGGTTACACGTACAAAAAAAGTTGCCGCAGGATTTCTGACAAGATGGTCGTTCAAATCCAGCCTGTCCTCCATGTAGTCGTCGGCAGGAGACGGGAATCCTGCCGATACGGCTTCAAGAAACATTGGAAGTTTGAAAGATACTCTTTTCTCAGGCTTGAGTATCTTAGTAACTCTCAGCGAATTTGACTGGACCTTTTTCACGTTTATTTCCCTTCACCTCCGATAATAAAAGGTGTTGTTCCTTTTGAATTTCCAAGTATAATAATTTTTGCATTCGGCGAAGTTACAAGTTCTTTTTGTATCTTAATAGTCTCAAACTGCAAAACTCTGTCTGATAAACCTTCGTTGACAATTTTCTGAGCATCTGCCACGCCTCTTGCTTCGACTCTCTTTCGCTCGGCTTCCTGCTGTTCTTTTTCGAGCACGAATTTCATTCTCTGTGCATCCTGAACGGCAGTTATTTTTCTTTCAATGCTTTCTTTTACCGAAGCAGGAAGGCTGATATTTCTGACAAGCATCTGCTCGAGAACCAAACCTCTTTCTTTGAAAGCTTTTTCAATTTGATTACGAATTTTTTGCTCAAATGCTTCACGCTTCTCAGCAAACAAATCAGTTGCATCAAAATACGAGGCACTTTCCCTTATACCGGTTCTTGCCGTAGGCCTGATTACTTTATCCTGGTAATCTACACCGATTGACCTGTATATTTTCGGTGCAGATGTTGCTACTACCCTATATAAAATTGTTAAATCAATTACAACTTCCAATCCGTCATTACTAAGAACGCGAATTGCATCATCGCCTTGTTTGGCACCTTCATCAAACGAACCGGACATAGTGTAATTCTGGGTTTGCGTACTCATTTCGGTAACATCAATCAAGGGATTTACTAAACTCAATCCTTCATAAAGAACATGGCTTTGAACTTTTCCAAATAGAACCTGCACACCTACATGCCCCGGGCTGATTTGCCTTATTGATGCAGTTCCTAATCCGATAATAAATACAACAGCACCTGCTATCAGAACAAGACTTTTGTACTTGCGCAACGGACTTTCCTCCTTTGTTCCCCAGATGCCTATTGCTAATATTATTAGTGCTACAATAATTAATGTCATAATAAACCTATAAGAAAATTGTGAAAAAAAAACTAATCATTACTGCAACTTCCGCAGGATGAACAAGCATTATACGACATATCACCACCGTCTATGTCGTCATAATCATTACTCAACCAGTCGCTTGATGATGTATCCGGTTCAGCATCAACCGATGAATCTTCAATTAAGTCGGCATCAACGAGGTTATCCTGGTATTCATTATCACCGAAGTAAGAGACATCACCTGTTCCGGGTGGTTCGAAAGCTGAATCAGTATTTAACGTATTATAATCTCCTGAATTGAAACCATCTGTACCGACATTCATTACTTCATTTCCAAGGCTGTCAACAAGTAAAAAGTCATTTAGGTAAAGACTATGCGTAAATAACATATCAGCCCAGAGCCAAGAATAAAGGAAGTAGTTATCGAATCCGTAATATCCGTAATAAGCAGGAGCCGCATGCCTGTCATGCTTTATTTGCTCCTTAGCGGTAACTTTCTCCTTGGGCCTTATAATTTGAACGGTTGTGGTTTTCTTTATATCATCAACTTTTACGAAACGTTTGATTGCCTGCTCAAGTTCATCAATAAAATTATTGAAAATTTCTTTTTTGGATTTAATTAATGAATCATATTTTTCTTGATTTGTGAAAAGAGGCTCCAGCCTTGCTTTCAATTGCTCGGCAGTTTCTCCCTCCTGGCATTTAAAATCAGTAATTACACCGTTAACATTCACTTTAATCGGGTATTCTCCGATTTTATGTTTTCTCAACACCGATATTTCAACTAAATATTTGATTGATTCATCGTTATGCTCGAGTACAAGATAGATCACGTTGAAAAACTCAGATTCAATTGGGTCAACTTTTGCCTTAAACTCAAACATAGCTTGTTCCAAATCATCTTCCTCTCCTTTTTCATCGAGGTAAAAATCATAATCATCAACAGCAAGGCGAATAACGTTTTTAATGTTGAGTGTCCTCAAAGCAATGTTCAATTGCTGTAAGATTGCTACTGCAGTGAAAGTTTCATGCTCCCGCTTTTGCGAGAGAGAGCCGAATGTCAGGGCATCAACAAGTTTAGAAAAAAGTTTTGTAGGTTTCACCTTTTTGTAAACGGTAATCTGTGAAGGGTCAATATCAATTTTTCCTGTCAGGTACATACCCAGCCTCATAAAGATTGATTGTTAATAATGTCATATATATGTTTTCCTTTTTTTTCAGATTCGGTGAATGCTGTTTTTATTAATGTACATTCAAGTGCCTTTCCCGCCATCTCTCCTTCGTAATGCCTGTCTAAAGGACATCCGCTATTACATAGCAGCTCGTAATTACATTCGGCACATTCAGAATTCTGAAACTCACTAATATAAAGATTTCTTCTTTTATTTACTATTGTTTCAAAAGATTCTTTTTTCCAGTCGGCAAAATTTCCATCACTACCATAAGCTTTGTTGCACGACCAGCAATTCCCAAATATATCAAATTCGTACCAAATACACTCATTTCCCCTTTGAATACAATATCCGGTTGTCAAAATCTGACTAAACTGTAATAAATCATTATCTATCAAAAAATACGAAAATTTTTCCATTTCTGATTCTGATAATGCAAATTCCCCTGTGGCAAATTTGAACTTGATTTTATAAGGATTACCGTCACTTTTTGATTGAACATTGTAATTTTTCAACCATTTTCCAAATTCTTCCTTGTGTTTAATTGTTTCATTTGACACAACACATAGTATTCCGACAGGAAATCCTAAATTAATCGCTTCTTCCATATTTTGTAATGCACTATCATAAGAATTGTTGCGGAGAAAGTCATGCACCTGCTTTGGCGGGTCAATAGAAAAACTTATTCTCAGCTTTTTTGGACTATCGAGGTTTTGCTTTAATATATTCAGGTATTCCTTTGTAAATCTCAATCCGTTTGTCTGAATCGAAACATTCAATCCTTTTATTTTAATTTTATCCCAATGTGAATTGACAAGATTTACAATTTCTGCCATTGTCTCTGCTTCCATCAGTGAAGGCTCAGAGCCGTGCAAACAGAAAGTACCAATTTGATAACATTCATTTTCCACTTTTGCAATAAATTGATTGAGAGAATTTAATATTTCAATATCTTTTATCTTAGGCTCTTTTTTTATTTCTTCAGGAATGTAGCAATACCTGCACATCAGGTTGCATGTTCGATGTGTGGCAAAGTACATGTTCAATATTTTATCTGATAATGACATCTAGTAAAAAGAATTTTCAATTTACAATTTTTAATTTTCAATGAATTTTAAATAATCAAATTTCTAAATTTAAAATAACCGCAATTTATCTATCAATTCATTCTAACATTTAGAATTAAGAATTGATTGAAAATTGAAAATTATAAATTATAGAAAATCAATTATGTATAACATCAGTTATTCAATACAACTGTAAGATATAAAAAACATAAGGAAATTCATAAATAAATAATTCATATTTTTGAAAAATGTTTCATTAGGGTGTAAAATAATGAGAGCAGTAGTACAAAGAGTCAGCCGTGCAAGCGTTACAATTGACGGCAAAGTTAGGGGAGAAATCGGCAATGGTTTGCTTGTATTTGTTGCTATATCTCACTCTGATAATTCTGAAATTATGAAATGGATGTGCCATAAACTCGTCAATCTCAGAATTTTTTCTGACGAAGAAGGAAAGATGAACAAATCAGTGCTGGACACAGACGGCGGCGTCCTTCTTGTTTCCAATTTCACATTATATGGTGATGCACACAAAGGATTCCGCCCAAGCTTCATCAAATCCGCACCACCCGAAATCTCCAAGCCTTTTTATGAATCTATGGTTCTGCATCTGAAAGAAAATTATCCGATACAAATTGCATCCGGTGAATTCGGTGCAATGATGGACATTGAACTTGTAAATGATGGACCTGTTACGATTATTATTGAGAAGGAAGTGGAGTGAATTTTACATCTATTCAATAAACCCTGCACATCTCCTCAATTTTCTTTTTCTTTAAATTCGGAACTTTCGCTCCTTCCTTCGGATAACCCACAGGAAAAACCAAAACAGGAGCAAGGTTTTCAGGGATGTTGAGAATATGGCTGAGAAAACCCATTGGTGCCGGGCTGTAGGGCAATGTTACAAGTCCTGCATTGTGAATTGCGGCAACAAGGAAACCCATAGCTATACCCGTTGACTCGGTGAAATAGTTGTTTTTCTGAATTTTCTCACCCGCAATTCTATATTTTTCTTTGAATACAACTATTAAGTAGGGAGCCTCTTCAAGAAAAGGTTTTTGGTACGTTACTTTGAACTTGCTCACTTTATTTTTGAAATCCTCAGAGTATCGTTTTTCGTAATTCAGTTTTTCTTCTTTTTCGGCTGCTGCTCTTATTTGCTGCTTATATTCCTTATCTTTGACAATGCAGAAAAGGAAAGGTTGGGCATTTCCACCTGAAGGTGCGGTAGTAGCTGTTTTAACTATATTCATAATTACTTCTTCGGGAATTTCCTCTGAAGAGAATTCTCTCACAGAGCGTCTTTTCAACATTTGATCAAGAAATGAAAGCGAATTGTTAATTAAATCCTCATGTGATTGTCTGGTAAATTCAAAATCAATAAAATCAGTAATCGTTCCCATTTTGTTGCCTGATAAATGAATATTTTAATTATTAACAAAAATAATTTAATTTGGATTGATATTCACAAGAAATTAAATATTAATACTTTGAACAAAGAGAAACTCAGATATATAGGTGCAGTTACAGGAACTTTTGGTTACAAGGGAGAAATGATTGTATCCGAAACTCCCTCAGATATTACAAATATTAAATCCGGGAGTATTATTAAAATCGGTTTTTCACCAAGTTTTACCAAAGATTATGTTCTTGAAAATCATTTAAAGAAAAATGATTCATTCATAATTAAATTGAAGTATATAGATTCAAAAGAATTGGCTCTGAGCTTGAAAGAAAATGGTGCTTACACTGATGAAATCAATATTATCTCAAATGATGCTGAATCATATTTTGTTGATGATTTAATTGGTTGTAAAGTAATTGATAAGAAAATCAAGAATACGATTGGCATAATAAAAGATGTACTTAATCTGCCCGCTAATGATGTCTGGCTCGTTGAAACTGAAAAAGGGGAATTGCCTTTACCATACATTAAAGATGTTGTAAAAAGAGTTGATATTGAAAATAAAAGAATTGAAATAAATTTAATTGACGGATTAACAGATTTAATCAAAAATGAAAAAGAAAAAAGTGAAGAATAAAGAACTGCTCAGATTAGACATAGTTACAGCTTTGCCTGGTATGTTCAAGTTCGTTTTTAATTCGAGCATAATCAAAATTGCAAAGAAGAAAAAGCTTGTTAAAATCAAGTTGCACAATCTTCACGATTATGCAACAGATAAATACAGGCACATTGACGACACACTTTATGGAGGAGGGGCAGGTATGCTCATCAAGTGCGAACCTGTTTTTGCATGTATAGAAAAGTTGAAATCAAAAAGAGATTATGACCAGATAATATATTTGACAGCCGATGGCGAAAAATTGATTCAGTCAATTGCGAATGAACTCTCCATGTGCAGGAATATCATAATGATTGCAGGGCATTATAAAGGCATAGACCAGAGAATCCGCGATGTTCTCGTAACTCGTGAAATATCTGTCGGTGATTATGTATTAAGCGGCGGGGAAATTCCAGCTATGCTATTAGCCGATTCAATCATTCGCTTGATTCCCGGGGTTATCGGGGATGCAGAATCCGCTCTCGACGATTCATTCCAGGATGGATTATTAGAAGCTCCATACTATACAAAACCAGCCGATTTCAAAGGATACAATGTCCCTGAAGTGCTTCTCACTGGCAATCAAAAAAATATAAACGAATGGCGTGAAGAACAAGCTTTGTTAAAAACAAAGAAGAGAAGGCCGGATTTAATGAGTGATTTTAATCTTTAAAGAATGCAGAATAGGTGTAAAAATATTGAGGGAATATGTAATCAGGATTTTGTTTCTATAATTGAACAGTTTGACTATTAATCATCATTCAGGAAAGTATCTGTAAATGTCTTTTCTATGAATGCATCTTGAAAATATTATTACACCATGATTATAAGATAAACCAATTCTGTAATTTCCAAATTTAATTCTGTAATGCTTATCATATCCTTTAAGTTTTTTTATGTTGGATATTTTTGTTAAAGTATTTGATGAGGCACATTCATCAATGATCTTAATAATCTTTTCCTTAGTTTTCAAATCATTAATTTTCTTGACATCTTGTTTAAATTTTTCTGTAAATTCGAGTTTCATTATGACCTTAAAGCATCCAGAACTTCTTCTTTTGATACTCTTTTTGTTTTCAAACCTTCATCAATAGCCTTACCCATTGCCATATCTTCCATGACTTCAGCTATTACGTCATAAAAAACATCTTTTCTTTCTTCGATTGCTTGTTTGATTGCATTCTTCATGATATTTCTTTGCGGAGTTTTTACAACAGCCATAATAAACCTACTATTTAAGTTAATTAATAAAATTGATGATATTCAAATATTTATTTGCACTTCCAAGACATTTAAATATAATTTGCTCAGAATCAATAATATTCATTTTAATTCACTTTACTCCATTACTTGAATATGGCTTCAAAGCAGAAATAATTGACACTGCATCATCCATACCCGTCTTTATTAAATTGATATTTTTTCCACCGTCATAATATCCATAAAGATGTAATATTTCATATCCATCATTCAGGTAATTAAGCAATTTCTTATTCATATTAGCTAAATTACTTTGATAATATTCAATTGATTTTCTGCCTTTTTTCTTTTGGATATTTTTGTGTTCGAATAAGAAATCAAGAGCTACAAGAATACCTGAGTATGCTGTACCACATGCAGTTTTAACATATTTATCATCAATATAAAATTTGTCTTTTTTTCCGGCTTTTTTTAAAGACTCTTTTGCATTCTCAACGTAACGCAATGCTTCTTTATAAGAATTCGCAGCATTCATATTAGTATTAATTTAATCTGTAATCAAGCATTTATATTAACAAATATAACAAAAAATATAAAGTATAAAACGCAACAATTTACTTTATATTATCTAATATAGTATTAATCTGATTTTTCAAATGAAACAAGCTAAAATATCCTTTTCTGATTCCTGCTTTTTATACTCTGAAGTACAGAAAAAGGTACGGTGTATTTTCCGAAATTTGAATCGTCATAATCTCGTGAACCATGATAATCGGAGCCGCCGGTGGCTATGAGCCAGTATTGGTTTGCTATTTGTGTTAGGTGTCTTTCGATTGTGTTGTTTTGCGACGGATGTACTACTTCAATACCGTCAATACCCATTTCAATAAGGTTATACAGCATTTCCGGAGATATGGTATCCGAAGGATGAGCAAGTACTGCTATGCCATCACATTTATTGATAAGTTCTAATGCTTCTTTAATTGAAAAATTATATTTGGGTTCATAACAAGGCTTGCCATCGCTTAGGTATAGATTGAATGCTTCTCTCTGGCTTGTCACATAGCCTTTATCAATTAGTGCGAAAGCTATGTGGGGACGGGTAATCGGTGCTACACCTGCTATCTTGCTAATTTCTTCCAAGTTTAATTCTATATTTATCTTCTTCAGTTTTGAAATAATTCTCTTTGCCCGAACCTCTCTTGCTTTTTTAAATGTATTTAATGCATGGACAAGTTCTTTATTGTTAATGTCGAAATTGTATGCTAGAACATGAATCTCCTGTTCATCCTCATAACAGCTAAATTCAATTCCCGTTATTATTTCTATTTGATATTTATTACTGATTTTATACAATTCTTTATAGGCATCAACCGAATCATGGTCTGTAATGCTGATAGCTCCAAGATTGGCTTTGACAGCCATTCTCAGGATTTCTTCAGGAGTTTTTATTCCGTCGGAATAAATTGTGTGTATATGTAAATCCGCCCTTTTCTTCATCAATCTATATTTACTTGGTGTTGTCCTATCCTGTCAGGTGTAACACCTGACAGGGTTGTTTATCATTCAGAATAAAATTTCCTAACTAAATCAATTGCTTCATTTATTTTTATAACTGCTCTCTCACCCGATGCCCTATATTTTAATTCAATATTTCCATTATCAACATTCTTTTTCCCAACAATAATCTGGACGGGAATCCCGATTAAATCAGCATCATTGAATTTCACTCCGGGAGTGTCATCTCTATCATCATAAAGTACTTCAAAGCCGGATTTTTTCAGGTCATTAAGTAATTGCTCGCATGTATCTGAAACGCTCTGTGTGTTCTTAATATTCAATCCTAATATATGTACATGAAAAGGCTGTAGAGGCGGCATCCAGATTATTCCTTTATTATCATGGTGCTGTTCAAGGTAACATGCCATTATTCTCTCGACACCTATTCCATAGCTTCCCATGATGATTGGTTGTTCCTTACCGTCTTTGTCGAGGAAATTCGCACCAAGTGCTTCGGAGTATTTTGTTCCGAGTTTGAAAATATGCCCCAATTCAATTGCATTAACCACTCTCAAAGGATGCGAACAGTTCGGACATTTTTCACCTGCATTGATTGTACGCAAATCATGGTATTCGTCAATAGTACAATCCCGCATGAAATCTATGTTTTTGTAGTGAAATCCGTCTCTATTTGCTCCGCTCACAAGTCCGTTAGCGTCTTTCATGCGATTATCTGCAATCATGCGGATTTTGGTTTTCATATTTATTGGTCCCATCGAACCGGTGTTTGCACCTGTGATTTTTGAAAGCTCTTCCGGTAAAGCAGGCCTGAAATTTCCTGTTTTCATAACCGACAACAATTTACTTTCATTTAGCTCATCGTTGCCTCTCATGAAAATCATCACGGGTTCTGAATCAACTATGTACAGCACTGACTTAGCAAGACGTTCCTCCGGTAAATCAAACTGCACAATCAAATCATCAATGGTCTTAGCATTTGGTGTTGGAAATTCTTCCAAAGGTTGATTAGGTTCAATTCTTCCTGATGGCTCGACATTTGATGTTGCAATTTCCATATTCGCCGAATAACCGCATTCATCACATACGGCACATGTATCTTCACCTGATTCCGATTCGACCATGAATTCCTGCGACAGCCTGCCGCCCATTGCTCCGCTTGAAGCCCCGACTATGAAATATTTCAGATTCATTCTATCGAATATTTTTTTGTATGCTTCGTAATGCTTGTTGTATGCTTCGTCTAATCCTTCCCAGCTTGAATCGAGTGAATAGGCATCCTTCATTAAGAATTGTCTGCACCTCAACACACCTGACTTGGGCCTCGGCTCATTCCTGAACTTAGTTTGAATCTGATACCATATTTGCGGCATGTCCCTGTATGACTTTATATGCTGTCTCGCATGGAAAGTAATGATTTCTTCGTGTGTGGGAGCGAGAACCAAGCCTTCGCGGTTTTTGATGTGGAACATCACATCACCCATTGCTTCCACCCTGTTTGTCTCTTCCCAAATCTCGATTGGATTCAATGCAGGCAGAAAAAATTCCTGTCCGCCGATTGCATCAATCTCTTCACGAAGAATTTCCATGATTTTCTTCAATACATTATAACCCAAAGGAAGAAATGAAAAAATTCCTGCTCCTACCTGCCGAATCAGTCCTGCCCTCAGCATTAACTGGTGCGAGGGTATCTGTGCATCTGCACCTAACTCTTTCAATGTCGGTATGAATAATTCCGATTGTCTCATTCGATAAAATAAATAACTTAATTGGATAAAATAAAGTTCTGAAACGGTAAAATTAACTAAATATTTTCTAAGTAGATGAATTGCAACAAGCAGATGAATATTTTTTTAGAAGAATTACTGAATTTAATCTCTAATTATCACCACTTTTCCAAAATTCTTGCTGTCTTTGTATGAAATTGAAAATATGTAAATACCGCTTGTTAAAGCTGATGGTATTTCGTCGAGAATTGATACTTTATATGTCTCAAAAACAGATACAGTCAGTTCTGTATTGAAAACTTCTTCCATATCTGTCTTATATAATTTTAAAATAACCTCTTCTCCTGTTATTGAGTTTTCCGGTACAGGAAAATAAAGCTTATCATGTAAACTTGTTTTAAAAGGATTCGGAAACACAGCTGATGATTGATAGAATATAGTACCTGAGCTGAAAAATAATGAATCGACAATATAACCTTCATTAACGGTCATGCTATAATAATATCTTGTATCTCCGATTTGCCTTGTTCCTGTCTGCTGAGAGTTTGCACATAATATATTGAAAGGTTTGTCATTCGGCGATTGCTCTATTGCCGTCCTAAGGTCTGTATTTGTAACAATAATGTCGAGTGTGTCATCCGATTTATTCTGCTCCGAAGGAAGTAAATACCTGAATGCCCTGAACTCGAACGGTTTCAAAAATCCATTATCACTTATGGTTGGTGACGAAAAATTCCTGACAGAAAAGAAAGTTATTTCAGGATATTCATAAGCAGAAGGGAAATACATACTATCCTTTGACCTGTTACCCGTATAATAAATCCAGGGTAAAAAATTGCACCATTCATTGACGAGATTTGTCCCCTGCTCTTTGTAAGCACTGTCGAGTGCCTTATATCCTGTAATATCACATCCGATAAGCTCCCACAATCTTTTTATTATTGCATCTCTGTATCTCAGATATGTGTATTGTCCGAATATTCCATATTTATAGCCGACTGTCTCATCCCCGCTTCCGAATGGATAACGCTGAAGATTATTAAAAAGCATTTTAAGGTATGAAATATAATCCCTTGATTCAGGGAATAATCTATTCTCCATCCATACACTTGTCATTTCATTTAAAGAACGAGTACCAGGTTCAGGTATGCCGTAATTAAGCTGAATCGCATGATGAAATTCATGAGCCGCTGTGATTTTCATTGCCATTATACCGGTTTCTGTGAATGTAGGGACAGTATCACCCGATTGAGTGATTGTGGAGTCATAAGGGCTGTAATCATTGTCAATCAAAACATAAGTTGTGAAGCATTTGAATTTTCTTTGTGTATTGATTTGGAAATCTGTCTCTGTCAATCCATAGAGCGTTTTTTCCGTATTAACATGATAATCACCGAGATTAAAAACATATACATCATAAGCATCGGAACCTCCATGTCCATTATCTTTTGACGGAGATAAATAACCTATTGAGTCAACTTCAACTTTATAAGCATAATCAAAATAATATGCAACCGAATCAATATAATCAGGTATTCCATTGATATCCACGTCTTCAAGATTCACTGCATTTTTTCCTATTGTATCGTAATGAATAAGAAATTTTCCGGAAGATGATGGGAAGGTTTTTTGCTGGATGCATCTACCGTTGGAATCTGAATCATTACATAATGAGTTCAATATATGTTTTCTTTGTTCTAAAGATAAGAATGTGCCGCATTTATCCCCCATTTCTGTGGAAATATTATTTACCTCAGAAAATGCCGAAATACAAGTAAAAAATAGGAATAAAATTATTTGTTTATATAGTTTCATATATATAAAGAAATTAAACCAAGGCAAAAATAACTAAAATGCCATCCATTTTAATAAATGAAGAATGTTTAGGGAAATTATTGAATAGTGAATCAACGGAACATTTCTTTTATCATGCCCCAGGTTCGGCGAATACCGCTTACGTTGTGAGTTACTGTAACATTATTGCTGTAAGAAACAGAATTGTCTTTTTTCACTATTTTCAGACGGTATGTATATATGCTTTTGTTTTGTGTGCCTGTATTATCGTCTTTCATAAAGGCTTCTTCGTCAACATACTTGTATGAATAATAACTGCCTTTAGCATCCTGTGATGTTAAATATGTGAAATTATTAGCTGAATTAGTCCGCTCAAGTTCATATCGGCTGACACTGCTCTCGTCTGCAGATTTCCATTCAATGGTAATATTTTTACCGTCTGACTTGGCATTGAAAGAATCGAGCAGGTTATCTCCTGCTATCAAACTTGCAGTTGCAAAGCACAGTAACAATATGGCAGTTTTTATTTTCATGTCAGCAAATTTAAATAGCAATTAATTAAAAAGCAAATTTTTTATTTTATTGAATTTATTACATAATTAGTTGATTTGACGTTATATCACCCAATCAATTTTATAGCTTTTAGAATATTTTATTCAATTTAGCGCTATCAGAAGGCTTTTATTAAGATAAAATGATGTTAATATGAAAGTAGTGAAAAGTGAATAAAAGAAAACCAGCGGTTTATTCCGCTGGTTTGCACAAATTTTATTATAATAAATTTTGTCTATTCAAATGACAAAGTTGAATCAACCTTGCCACCGAGCTCGAGCACTTTTTGTTGTAAATATTGACTTAAATACTTCAAATTCGGGTCAGGTGAATTCTGGTATCTCTTTATAATGTTTAAGGCTGTATCGAGTGCAGCGGCATTTCCCTGCTTTTGCTTGACATCATCAATGGTGTATTCATCGAGTGTCATGGTTACATTATAGAGATTCATAGCCACTTTTTGAATTTCGTCCTTATATGCAGGATTATTCTGAATTTGTCCGTAAATGTCGTTTGTCTTCCTGAATAACTCCTGCAATCTTGATTTTGCAGAAGAGTAGTCTCCAAGCAAACTATAAAGTATAGATGAAAGTCTGTAAGGACCATAGTAATTACCAATAATCTCACCGTACATTGCTTCGGAATTAAGTTTGTTGTTCGTTATTAATTCTTCGCATGATTTGATGCTCATCATTGCATATTTTTTGAATTGTTCTTTTGCACCTGCATCATGATATAAATTAGCAAGCTTAAATTCATATTCATAAGACATAGGAAATTGTTTGGGGGATAAATACTTATTCATCGTGTCTAAAATTGCAATAGCTTTTTGAGGATTTTTATTGTCGGTCATAACCGTTGAGGCAAAATTCATGTATAATTCACGGTAGTTGGGTATTAACCTTCTGTGTACCTCATCATAGAAGACGGAAGAATTATCGAGATTTCTTAACTTAAATCCATAATAAGGCTCTTTGTGAAAATTGTTGCTGTTGTCTATTCTTAACAAACATTTTTCAGTGATTTCAGTGTCAATTGGTTTTTGGTAAGCTTCCTTTTGTTCGACAGGACAAATTCTCGCTGCCATTCCTTCATACCTGAAAAATTTTTCAAGTCCGCAGAACGCATCAGGCCCCACAGTCGTCGAAAAATATACTGGCCTTTTAAATTGTACTTGTTTCAGAATATCATAAACTAACTTATCCTGAACTCGGAAAATATATAACTTCTTCTTGTCTCTTACTCCGTAGTATTTGCCGACGAATGTAAATTTCATCTTAGGGTCAGCCATAAGCTGAGGGTCGTTTGTATATTTAGCCATAATATCCTGCGATACCGGGATTTCGACCTTTTGGGCTTCTCCAAGCTCATAAGTGAGTGCTGCAGGGTCTGTTTCGGATACAATCAGGCTTTCATCTTTAAAGGATAATGGAATTTCTTTGGCTCCCCATGGATTTCTGTGTTTTAGCTGGTGAACATACCACAATGTATTTCCGAGACTCAGGTTAACAACTCGTACATCACGCCTTACCCCTTCGACATCCTGTAGAAACCATACCGGGAAAGTGTCATTATCTCCATTACAGAAAATAATTGCGTTTTTCTCTGTGCTTTGAAGGATGTTATAAGAATAATCGAATGGAATGTAATCGCCTGCTCTGCTGTGAATTTTCCATCCTCCGAATGCCATGTTCAACGGAACGGCAATAAAAGAAATGATAACGGCCATAGCAACAAGAGGAGTAGTGAATTTTCGTTTGCCTATCCAATCAATTAAGCCGTAAACTCCGAAACCAATCCATAAGCACCACACCATAAATGAGCCTGCATAAAAATAATCCCTTTCCCTGGGCTGTGGATTCTGTTGGTTTTGAGCTATAGCAGTCAAAACACCCATTAAGAGGAACATTATAAAGAAGACTAAAGCAGTTTTGGGGTCTTTCCAAAAATGGAAAAACAAACCGATTAATCCTATTAGCAAAGGTAATGCATAAAACCTGACCGGGAATAAATGAGCGTATCCTGATTTATAATTTAATATTTGCGAGTCTTTATTACCGGTAAATGCATAGTCCGCGTCCTGAACATCGCTCAACCTGCCGACAAAATTCCATAGGAAATACCTGAAATACATATGGTAAATCTGGTACTTGAACATATAGCTCAGTTCACCTGAAGTATTAATATTCTTAAATTCAGGTACTAAGATAGCACTTCCATCCTTACATTGTACCTCTTCTCTTGTAGGCGGATTCCACTGCCCATAGACAAATTCTCCTTTGTCATCTTTCTCATTATAATGTACTACAAATTCGTCATCCTGTTCAGCGCGTCGGGGCCAGTTTGGTCTATCTCCATATTGTTCCCTGCCAAGATATGACACAAGTGTATTCAAATTCTTAGGCTCGTTTTCATTCATCGGAGAATTTGAATTTGAACGGAGTAAAATTTGCGTATAAGTGCTGTAACCAAATAGCATCAATAAAAACGAAAACATAGTTAGATTTAGAATCGGCTTGTTATTCTTGTAGCTATACCATAAAGTAGCTATTGCACCAAGTACAAGAAGAATAAAAAATACTGTAACCATAGGTGAATCCTTAATAACAGATTCCTTACATTCGTTTTTGAATGGCAAATCGCCGCCAAGAAAAGCCGGCACCCATTTTATCATACCCGGATAAATCATAAAAAATATAAGAACAGCTATAATTCCCATAACAATAAAAGATTGGGTTGACAGCTTGTATTTTCTGAAATAAATAAGCATTGCAATAGAAAAAATCGTTAAAATACTGAGAAGGTGAACACCCGTTGACAAACCTATTAAATATGCAATTAATAATATATATCTTTCATTACCGGGTTTGTCTGCATCTTCGTTCCATTTCATCATCAGGTAAACAATTACTGCAACGAAGACAGTTGACAAAGAATAAACTTCCGATTCGACAGCGTTAAACCAAAAAGTGTCACTGAACCCAAAGGCAACTGCCCCGACAAATGCAGAAGCGTATATAGCGAGTGATTCTGCAAATGTTTTTGTCTTCTCTTTTCTCATAAAGACAATTGCTTTTACTGTTATCAAATACAGAAACCATATTGTAAAAGCACCTGAAAACACCGATACCAGATTGACTCTCCAGCCTGCATCGCCGAATGGAATGAGTATATGAAACACTTTTCCTATCATCAAAAATAGAGGCGCTCCCGGAGGGTGAGGAACCTGCTGCCAGATTGATGCTGCTGAAAACTCACCGCAATCCCAGAATGGAACCGAAGGCTGAACTGTAATCATTAATGTAATTAATGTGATTAGGAAAGCTACTATACCGAAGCCATGATAAACATATTTTTGGTTCATTTGTTTAATCCAGTTTATTTAATAATTATTATTTTCTGCAATTAAAATGTAAGTTGCAAAAATAGGTATTATTAGTAAAATATTAAATTATTACGCATTTCTTTATTTAATAACTGAATTCAACTCAAATTATTTTGTGTTATGAAATCCGAGATTTATTTTTTAATTTCAATTACATTTCTGTTTCATAATGGAGGTTTTTATGCGTAAGGGTTTGTTTATTTTTGTTTTTGCGTTAATCGTTGGTTCTCTTGCTTTGGCTGTAACAAGCTGTGGTAAGAAAACACCATTGCCACAGGATAAGAAAGAATATGTAGGAACCTGGATTTCCGAGACTCAGGATACAATCGTAATTCGTGCCAATGGAGAAGGAAATGCAAAGGTAGGAAACACTACAATAAGCGGTGGTTCGGTGGAATTTCCCGATAAGAACTCGATATCAATAAAAGCAATCGGCTTGGGACCCACTCTGAAAATAAACCAGCCGCCTCAGGAACTTGAAGGCAGGTGGCAGGTGGTTCTGGATGGAACAACCTACTTCAAACAATAATAAATAAAAATCTTTTTTTATATTTACCCTTGTTTCCCCCTTTATCAAAGGGGGATTCAGGGGGATTGTTTTAAATTTTCATTCGTAATTCGTAATTGATTGAAAGGGGGATTCAGGGGAATTTTTTGATTAACACAAAGCCATATCCTGTTATTCCGTACATGATACGGAATCCATAGCATTAACCCACATCAATTTCCCTTCCTTGAGGAAGGGCTGGGTAGGTGTAAATAAAACAATTCCTTGCTTTTTTGGAAATATAGTAATATTTTTGATACATATAACATCTATTAGGTATTAATAATTTAAAATTGTATTAATTTAATAAGGTGATTTATGAAGAACAAATATTTAAACGGTTCTCTTATTATACTTTCATTACTTTTATTTTATTCCTGCTCTTCAACAAAAACATATACTGGTACTACTGGAGCAATTGAGTTTGAAAATCCTTTCAATGATAAGATTTATCAAAGTGATGAAAAATATTTCAGAGCACATCATTCTGGAAAAAGTCCGGATCTTGCAACTGCAAAAAAAATTGCTTTACAAAATTCAAAAGCTGAATTAGCTGGGAAAATAAACACATTGATTAAAGTAGTGAATAATCAATATACTAATCAAAGGTCTATTGCCAATAAACAAGAATATGAAAATAAATTTGAAGAGTTATCAAGAGAGGTCATTGAACAAGAATTAGTCGACATTAAAACAATTGGCGAAAAAACATATAAAGAAAAAGATGGCAGCTACACATATTGGATTGCAATCGAGGTTGCAAAAGATACAATACTTAGTGGAATCAATAATAAGATATCTAATAATCAAAGACTTAGGATTGATTATGATATGAATCAATTTGAAAAAATATTTAATGAAGAATTAAAAAAATTAGAAAAATAGATTTTCAAAGGTATTCTTATGGTAAGATTAAGAATAATCATTTCTTTATTATTCTTTATGATTACTTCTATTAAAATTCCATGTAAAGAAATAATTGAAGTAAAAAATGTTAAAGGTTTCTGTGAGATAAAGAACATATCACCTGAAGAAGCTAAGTCTAGAGCTATAATTGAAGCAGAAAAAGAAGCTCTAAGAAAAGCCAAAATAACCGAGCAAATTTCGGTATCAGGTATTTTAATTACCAATCAAGATGACCAAAATTTTTATCAAATTTTTAATGAAATATCAACTGTTGAAATAAATGGAGCGATATTCGATTATGATGTAGTAAATGAAGTTAAATATATTGACAAAAATGATAATTGGATTTGTGAAGTTGAAATAGATGCAAAAGTTATCAAATATAATACAAAAAAAGACCCTTCTTTTAATTTTAAGGTAGATGGAATTAAAAAGATATATCAAGATGGAGACGTTCTGAATTTTTCAATTGAACCATCCCAAAATGGCTATCTAAAAATTTTTAATTTTAATGATTCAAATTGCATATTACTTTATCCATTCCAAAATAAAATTGATACATTTTTAAATGATGAAGAAGAACATTTATTCAAAAAAAATCAATTATGTAATTTCCCAGTTAAGGAATTTATTGGTAATAATAGAAATGAAACAGGATATACTTTAGAAGTACTTTCTGAAGATGAAAATAATTATATTGTGATTGTGTTTACTAAACAATATTTACCATTTATTGAAAATGTTAATATAAAAAATATATTAAAATGGATCTATTCAATTCCACCAGATCAAAGAGAAGTAAAATATTTTCAATTTATAATAAAGAAATAGAATCATTATGTTTAAGATTATTACAAACAATATAATCATAAAAAATATTTCATATTTTATATTGATTTTCTTATTATTTAATTTTTTATCTTGTTATACTTATAAACCTTTATATGATACTAAATATGAAAAAAATGATAGTATAGAATTTAAAAATCCAAAATATGAAAATAATTTAAATGGTACTGGTTGGCTACTGTTTGGAGGAATGACAGTAGCTATTGGAACTTATAGTTATTTTAATCCGTGGTATAAAATGCAAAATGACCAGGGTCAGATGGAAAACTCCCCTATAGTTTCTTCGATAGTTGGAATGTCTGGATCAATAATATTTTCCATTTTATTTAAATTAATTTTTTATGGGGATGGTATTGTAAAAACTGGCGATGAAATAGATTGGCTCAATGTAGTTGATAATAATTTGAAATATATACGTTCTGATTATGGTAAACCAAGATACATTTCGGAAAGTATGGGAAATAAAAGAACTATTTGCGAAGTTAATAGTATATATGCTCAAAAATTAAATAATACTATGGTTAACACAACAAATCAAAACACTCCTACAAAAGTTGGGAAATCTTCATCTGCTAATTTCATTGAAAATAATAGTGGAACTTGGAAAGGTACAGGAACCCAAATCAATAATAATAGTAAATGGGATATTGAAATAAAAATTATAAATGAAAAACAAATAACAATATCATATCCCACCTTGCGCTGTGGTGGTAATTTAAAATTAATTAAACAATCTGATGTGTCAGCAGAATTAGAAGAATTAATTGAATATGGTAAAGATAAATGTTTGAATAACGGAAAAATTATTTTAACAAATGAAAGATGGTCTGCAATCCAATTTAAATATTACTATAAAGATGGTAAATATGGGGCTTATGGGCAACTTTTTAAAGAAAAAGATGAGCAAATATCTGAAAAAAATAAAAACAAAACTGATGATGATAATAATATAAATGTGAATATATTTCAAAATCCAAGAATATTAAATCAACCCGAATTGACCTCTTTTGATATTAGCCCAGATAGTAAATATATTGTTACTAGTTCAGAAGATAAAACTATTAAGTTGTGGAATATAACAAATGGTGAAATATTATATACACTTTTTGAAACTACTTATAGTCCAATAGCTGTATGTTTTAGTTCTGATGGTAAATCTATTTATAGTGCAACCAAACGACATATTTTAAATAGATGGGATGCTAATAAAGCTTCTTTCATAAACCAAATTATTAGTTTTGAATCATGGTGGGATAAAATAAATGTCATTTCATGTTCAAATAATGGGAAATATATAAATGTTGGTTTTAAGAATGGATTTTACATTAAGGATATTGAAAATGGACAATTAATTAATAGTAATATTAAAAGTAGTGTTTATAATATTGATATAAATTCAGTAACAAATCATATCGTATTGGCTTGTGATAAAGATATAAAATTACTTGATTTACCTAATTTAAACGTTTATAGAACATTTAAATCATCTAATTATCCGAGCGATGTAAAGTTTACTCCAGATGGTAATTTCATTATAAACAGTTCAAATTATTCAAATGAGATTAATTTATGGAGAATATCAAATCAACAAATAGTTAATGTTATTAAAACTGAATATGAAAATAATACTTCAATTGATATAAGCCCTGATGGTAAATATCTTGTTATCTCTTCTTTAGACGGACGTGTTAAGGTACGCGGTAATGAAATTATCATTTTTAACTTGACAAATAATAAAAAAATTATTTCTTTTAAAGGGGATGGAAATATTAAAAAAATTAGGTTCAGCCCTAATGGTAAATATTTAGCAGCTGAGTTTGATGACTTTTTGAATATTTGGGATGTTAGCTCATTAAATATAAAACCTAGTGAATCTGTTACAGTAGGTCCTACTCTTATACCTTACCCAGAAACACCAAAAGAATCAGATATTGATACTGAGATTCCTTTAACAAACATTAAGCAAACGAATACTTATGCACTCATAATAGGTAATGAAGATTATACCATCCATCAAAAAAATTTAAGCACCGAAGATAACGTAACATATGCTATTAAAGATGCTGAACTATTTCGAAAATATTGTATTAATACATTAGGTATTCCGGTAGAAAATATAAGTTTATTAAGAAATGAAATTAGTACTAAGATGAAGCAAGAAATTAGAAATTTTTCAAATATTCCATTGTATAAACAAGATGAAGAAGTAAAATTATTATTTTATTATGTAGGTCATGGTGCACCTGATTTTACAAATAATAATGAGAGTTACATTTTGCCAATTGATGTAAGTGAAGCTAATATTTATGATGGCATTCAATTATCTCAATTATATAAGGATCTAACAGAGAACTCGCCAATAAGAGTTACTGCATTTATTGACGCTTGTTTTAGTAAAGGTTTAATTGCTTCAAGAGGTGTGAGAGTACAACCCAAGCCAAATACATTATTTGGTAATATAATAGTATTTAATGCAGTAAGTGGTTCTCAAAAAGCATTACCTTATGATGATAAACAACACGGTTTATTTACTTATTACTTGCTTAAAAAGATTAAGGATTCAAAAGGTGATATTAATTATGGTGAACTTTCGGATTATATAAAAGAAAATGTATCTCTACAAGCGAATAAATTGCATTATATGGAACAGAATCCCTCTACAGATGCCAGTATCCCATTGAAACCATTTTTTTGGAGGTCATTTAAATTAAAATAAAAAAATATCATAGTTGATAAGGAAATTATTTTATTTTTAAAACCATTTTAAAATTTTTTAAAATGGTTTTCTTGTTCTACCATCCTATTAACCTTATTTTTGTCCATTGTTCTTTGGCATAAATGGTTCCCTTGATGTTTCTTTTCTTCCTTATGCAAAATTGAAAAAATAAAAACAGTGTCAAATCTGCTCCGGATGCACAAATCTGCATCTTTTTGGCTTCATATAACCAATTTTCCCCTTTGCAAAAGGGGGATTCAGGGGGATTCAGGGGGATTTTTTTTACAAATCAAATAATCCCATGAAATTGATATTCGTTTTCAATCCATAGACGTACTGTTTCCAAAGTGCATCCTTAACAACCGAATTGAGTGGCACTGAAACATAAAATTCCATACCAAAACCAATCCTTGCAATATCAAATTCAAATCCTAATCCAATGTTCGCATGATAGCGGGAATAATTCAAATCGCTAAGTGTTCTTTCTGTTATTAAATGAACTGTGTCCTGCCCGTTATTATACCTGAGAAAATCTTTTGCATCCACGATTTGTGAGTATTGTGTCGTAAGACTTGAAATTGTATATCCGAAATTTATACCGAATGACAGGTAATAATAAGTTTGTATCGGAACTTCAAGCTTTGCAAATGCCCCATAAAAAGGTATGAGGCAATCAATCCCTGCGTTCAACATGATTTCATCCTGATAGACAATGCTTGCTTCTTTGAAAGGATTTTTATTGCCATTATAATTCAGATAGCTCTTTGTTTCATCAAGTGAAAAGAGCATTCCTTCGTTGAATGATAGTGTTGTATGAATCCGAAATATTAATGGTAATTTAATATTGAATATAGCATGAAATCCAATGCCCAAATTATCGGTTTCAGGATATTCTTCATCCTCTACCTCTAAATTTTCATTTGCGCGCATGATTTCTCTTTCATCGCCTGAAAGAGGATTGTTCCCCGTGTAAGGAAATTTTGTTTTAACAAATCCTGACGGACTTATCCACGAGGCAAGGTCAGAAATATCTCCCCCCATCCATTCTAATGATAAATTAAAATAATTATCAACGGGGACAGGGAACCAACCATAAGAAGCTTTGATTTCATAATCAGGAGTATAAACAAATTCGTCGGGATTTAATTCTTCCAGGTTTATTGTAGAATCAGGTGGTAAATCTTCCTGAGCATATACTAAACAAGAATTAGTAAATAAGAAAATGATTAATAATATGAAAATCAGTTTTTGATTCATACATTTCATTTAGATATAATAAATGGAACTACCGATTCACCTGTATTAGTTTTTAATTTCATCAAGTATAATCCTGATGAAAATCCCATTTCAAGTGTAAAAATATATTCATGAATCCCTTCTGATTGTTCTCCGAGATTGACAAGGAAAGTCTCTTTTCCTCTTACATCAATTAAATAAAATTCAACAATCGAAGGTTTGTCAATCAAGTAATGCCATATCGAAGGAAAGCTTTCTTCATTATTTGAGTAGTAATTTACCAACTTGGCAAATCTAATATAAGGTAGTGGTGTCCCGCTTGTATGCGTAATAACAACCGCATCAAAATCATTTATATCAATGTCATTTAATTTTACATTTCTGAATTTTAATATACAAATGGAATCCGTACCTGCAAGAGCTTCACCATATAAATGGATATTAATTTCCCCGCTAGAATCCAAGCCTTTTTCAAATTCAATTTCAAAATTCCATACATTATCATTGTTATTAAATACATCATCCTTTATTAAAAAATAATCACTTGCATTGCTGATTGAATCAGGGTAAAATACAGTCGGATTAGTTATTAAAATTTTTCCATTTAAACTATTTATTCCAGTTGCAGTGATTGAATCAGGAATGATTATATTAATTAAAATCTCATCCCCGACTTCTCCTCTTGAGGTATCTGCTTTAATTTGAGACTGCGAATAATGTGTTATTGCCAATACGAAGAAAAATATTAAAGTAATAGATTTTAACATCATTATCTCTCAATAATTGTTAATTCGGTTCTGCGGTTCTTTCTTCTGTTTTCTTCGCTGTCGTTAGCAACAAGAGGCCTCGATTCACCCAGCCCTTCAATAGTAAGTCTCTTTGGAGATATACCATACTTGACCAATTCAGCCTTAACAGATTTTGCCCTCTCCAATGACAAATTCATATTAAATTCATCGGTACCGACATCATCTGTGTGGCCCGAAATTTTTACTTTTATGGCTTCATGTTCCTTCAATTCACTTGCCATTTGTTCAATCAAAGTCATTGATTCAGGCTTAATTGTTGATTTTCCGAAATCGAACTCTATGTTGACCAAAGTTATTGTTCCTATTGGGTCAAGATTTGTAAATATGGATTTATCATAAGTTCCGTCAGAAAACAATTCCTGCCCGGTCAATTCTTTGAGGTTAAGATGAACCCTTACTTTATGCAGGCCTGCACATTCCGGGGGCTTATATGTAATTTTATAATAATTATTAAGTGTGAAATAGATGCTCTTGAAAACATAAGGAAATTCTTTGCTCGAATAAATCCTGAAAAACCTGCCTCCTGTAAATTCCGATAATTTTCTGAGAGGTTCTTCTTCGGTCAAGCCATATGCAATTGTATAGATTTTAACGCCGTTATCCTTTGCCGATTTAAATACAGGATCTGTCTTGCCTTTCCAACGGTTATCCCCGCCATCGCTGAATAAAATTATTATTTTCTTATAGTTATTTTCTGCTTTTTGAACTTCTTTTATTCCTGTCATAACACCTTCGTACATTGCGGTACCATTACCATAATTACCTTTTAATCCGTCGGTTTTAATTTTACTTCGGTATTCTTCCTTATTATTAGAAAGTGGAACTTCGATTGTCATTTTTGAGGAAAATTTAACGACAGAAACATAATCTCCTTTTTTAATTGCACTGCAAACCAGTTTTACTGCCTGTTGCAGTCTCTCGGCTCTTTGGCCACCCATCGAGGGTGAGTGGTCGAGTACGAAGCATATTGCATAAGGTTCGCTCGTGCTTTCTCTTATTTCGGTAACTTCAAATTCCTTAATATCATTTTTATTTTCTTTGCACGAGTCTGTCAATTTGTTCCAATAATCGCGATAATACCCGCTTAATGAAAAGTAGGGTGGGGCAAGTCCTGTAATATACAAACCTGTAGTATCATAAACGGATGCTCTTAATTCAATTTTTTCGGGATATTCTTTAGAATCAATTTCCTGCAATTCAAGTTTGATGATAGGGGTTAATTTCTTTATTGAATCCTGAAAATTAACCGAATCTTTCTTATTCATCAATTTTCCGATAGGTATTGTTGTCCTTAGGTAAAGAGGTTTGTATCCTTTGTTTAGTATTGAATCCTGAGGTATCATCTTTTCAAGCTGATTGACTACAATAGTCGGACATGCAGTTAAAATCAGCACTAGTGTTAAATTTGATAATATTATAATTACTTTTTGAACTATATTTACAGAAAATGTGAATATAATACACCCCTATTACTTAAAACTGTGATTTACTAAAAATATGAATTTCAAATATAACTTAATAACATTATGAAACATCTGAAAAATATTCTCTATATGTCATACCCGCGAAAGCGGGTATCCATAATGTTGCTCCAGAACTGGATTCCTGCTTTCGCAGGAATGACAATCTATCATAATATTTCATTTTTTCAGAAGTTTCATTATATTTTACAATTACTTGAAATTTTGTAATTTTCTCTTTGATTTCAAAACTTTTAAATAGAAATTGTATTTTAAAAATAAATCTTATTATTATAATTGACGGAGAATTTATGAAAAAGTTACTACTTTATGCTTTGGGTATGATATTTCTTTTCAATTCAAACATCTTTTGTCAATCACTAAACAAAGTAAAGTTTTGGGCATATCAGATTCAATCACAGGATGAAAACAACAGCATACAAAATCTTGTAGATTCAAAATACGAGCTTATTGTAATTGATAATCCGAGAACTGTTGTCGGGAAGGAAAATTATGACAATGCAGCGGACATCACCCAACTTAAAAACAGCAAAGGCTGGAATGGTGAAAATAAAATCGTTGTCTGCTATATTGACATAGGAGAGGTAGAAGATTACCGTTATTACTGGAAGCAGGATTGGAGAGTTGGTAATCCTGATTGGATTGTCGCTAATGACCCGGATGGGTGGGATGGCAATTTTCCCGTCAAGTATTGGAGGCAGGAATGGAAAAACTTAATGTTCGGTTCCGATACTTCTATGATTGATATGATACTGGCTGACGGTTATGATGGTATTTATCTTGATTGGGTAGAAGCTTTCGAATTTGAACCTGTTATGAATGTAGCATCAGCAGATGGGCTGAACTCAAGAAATGAAATGATTAAGTTTATTGAAGAAATCGCTCAATATTGCAGAACAAAAAAGCCGGGTTTTTTAGTTATACCTCAAAATGCTACTGCAATTATATATAATGAGAATTGGGAACCGGACAGCTTATCTCAAAAATACTTTAATATTATTGATGCCGTAGCACAGGAGAATATCTGGTTCGATGGTGATGCCGACCCTCTGGGACAATTGGGGGATATACCTGAGGATGCAGGGTTAACACTTGAATATATAACTAACCTAAGCTATTTCCAAAATGCAGGCAAACCTATTTTCACAGTTGACTATGCCCAAATTCCGGCTAATGTTGATAGCTGTTATCGTGCGGCAAAAAGGCTTGAATTTATTGAATATGTTTCTTTGAGGCAATTGGATAAATTAACTGATACACCGCCTCCTGACTATACAGGAGTAGATGACAACGACAACAATCAAAGTATATTTTTATACCCAAACCCTGTGAAAGATATTTTGAATATCAGAATAAATAAGGATTTAAATTATCCCAAATTAAAAGTATTATTATTTGATTTATTGGGGAACAAAATTTTAGAAAAAGACTTTAATCAATCATTGCAATATGGTGGTTCAATTGGGTTAGACATTAAACATCTTAATGCTGGTTTTTATTATGTCCAATTAATATTAAATTCAACATCTTCTTACTTTAAAATCATTAAATTATAAAAGATTGTTGATATAATATTTTTATTTTAATAATTTGCATTATGACTATTTAATATAGTGTTTGATATTTTATAAAATTGCAATAAACTATATTCAATAATTTAATGGAACATAAAATATCATTTATAATACTTGACAGCGAAGAGTCGGATGTTGAAAAGTTAAAAAACTTTATTGTTAAATTTTTCCCGAACTCATCAATTCATTTTGCCAATGAAGGAATTGAAGGCTGGTCTATCGTTAATAAGATAAGAACTCCTTCTGTCGTTTTAGCCGATGCCTATCTTGCGGGTGTCAGCGGGACTCAAATCTTCAAGAAAATAAAAACCGATAAACGTGAACATCCGACATTTTGCATTTTACTCAGTACATCAGGCGATAAAGAACTGAATTTTAAGGCTCTGCAATCGGGTGCTGACGAATTATTATTCAAGCCCTTTACAATTGAAGACCTAATCGGAAGGATAAAAACTGCAACTCATGTCCTAAGATTACAAGCCACGAAAAAGCTTTATGAAAATAAAATCAATGAATTAAATCTTGAAATAAATAAGCATTTCCAGGAAACGCTAAGTCTTTTACAAAAATTTCAATCCTCAAGGATGCCACAGCAGGAAAAGACAGTAAAGTTAATCAACAGGGCTTCAATGTGGATTGCAAGAGAAATTGGAGAAACCGACCCGATGATTTTAAACAATATTGATTTTGCTTCGGGGATATGTCTTATTGGAAAATTTTTCCTGAATGATAAAATGTTATCAGACCCTATTATGAGGAAAGGGATGGTTTCCAATTCTGCTATGGAAAGCTATCCGTTTTTTATAAATAGTCTTTTATCTAATATTAAAGGATTTGAAAAAATTTCTGAAATTCTTGAACACATTTATGAAAATTATGACGGAAGCGGTATCCCTGATAAATTGCAGGGATGGAAGATACCAATTGGCTCAAGAATTTTACGCGTAATTCTCGATTTTCAGGAATTATTAAACCAATCCGGAGGAACTTTCTCAAACGCTTATGAAACTCTTGAAAGTGAAATCAAAAGGTTATATGATATGAAAGTCGTTGTTCTTCTTGAACAATTCTATGCTGAAACAGGCGAAGGGAAGTTGAAAACTAATGAAAAGGCTGTCGATAAAGCCGATTTGCTTGAAGGAATGACACTCTCGAGAAAAGTTGTTACTGAGTCAGGACATAAAATATTAACTCCGGGAACCGAACTCAACTTTGATGCCATCGAAAAAATCAAGACCATTTCAAAAGCCGAACCGATTCTTGGTAAAATCTTTGTTTACGGATAAATCATTTTGATATTTAAAATAAATCAGTTAATTTAACGTTATAAAGTTAGACGATTCTAAAATTAAAATTTGTTTATGTTAACTTTATTTTCAAAAATTTCATTAGCTTTCATTCTGATTATTTCAGGACTCTCATCTTTTGCTATGGAAAATGTCAAGCCTTTTGATTTGCTCAATGGGGTTAATGTTTATAAAAATCTACAAGAAGCAATAAAAAATCCTGATAATGTTTATTCACTTGACTTATCAAAACAAAATCTAAAAATCCTGCCCGCTTCAATCAAAGAACTAAAGAATTTAAGATACCTTAACCTGAGTTACAATAAATTAACTGTTTTACCTGATGAAATCTGCGAATTGACTAATCTCGAAAGATTTGATGCCAGCAATAATGAATTGGTATCTTTACCTGAGAAAATAGGTCAATTAAGCAAATTAAGTAAATTATATATTTTCAGAAACAAGATTAAGCATTTACCGGCTTCAATTGGAAATCTACATGAATTAAATACATTGGCAGCTTATAAAAACCAATTTGAAGAGATTCCGCCGGAAATTCAAAATTTATCAAAATTAGAAGAACTGTATCTTAATATTAATAAAATTAAAAAAATACCTAATGGAATTTATAATATAAGCAGTCTCAAAATTCTGGATTTATCTTATAATGATATAAATACCCTTTCGGAAAAAATAAATAATTTAACTAACCTTGAGAAACTTGATATGTGCTATAATACCATGATGTCCTTCCCATCGAGTTTATCGGGTTTGAAATACCTGAAAGAACTTGCTTTATATAACTGCAACATTACAAATTTTCCTCAGGATATTGGGGACCTGATTAATCTGGAAAGTCTTAATATCGGATATAACAGGATTGGCAAACTGCCTGAAAGCATCGGTAAACTAACCGGATTAAAAATCCTTGATTTATCTATGAGTGATATAAAAAGCCTGCCTGAGACTATGAGTAATCTAATTAATTTAAAATTTATTACTCTCACGATGAACAATTTCGAAAATTCGGAAAAAAATAAAATAAAGAGTACATTACCTAAAACTCAAATTTTCTGGTGATATGACATTTCATATTTAAAACCTTATCATTTAATCTGATTACTTCTTCTAAATTTTCAATCCCAATATTTATAAAATCGGAAATTATTTTTTGTAAATTTGGTACGAATAATGATTGCTATTATCATGAATTATGTTTTATAAATTTATAATCATCGGACAATGAGTACTAAAGTTTTCATTGTTATCATAATTTCTGCATATTTAGTATTATATACTAATGATACTGCTTTGTGCCAGGAGGTTAGGTCAAAGGACTCGGTACAGCCGGGTGTTTATTTCAAAGTTGAAGATGCTATAAAAAATCCTTTAGATGTTAAAGTCCTGAAATTATCCAATCAAAACTTAAAAACTTTTCCCGTCAGTGTAAGGGATTTCAAATACCTTGAAAAAATTGATATAAGCTATAACAAACTAACTGAAATACCAGTGCTGATTCTGGACGTTAAGACTCTGAAGTCACTTGATTTAGGGCACAATCAAATTAATCAAATACCTGAAAATTTATCACAGCTCGAAAATCTGGAAGAATTATATATCAATAATAATCAGATAAAAAGGATACCGGATTGTGTTGTAAAACTTAAAAAGCTTAGAAATTTGTTTGCATATAATAACAAATTGACTGAAATTCCTGAAAGGATTGGTGAAATAACTTCTTTGCAGAAGCTATATGTGTTTAACAATAAGATTTCGAAAATACCCGAAAGTGTGTGTGAACTTGTTAAACTCAAGGTACTGGATTTTCACAATAATAATCTTAGCAGTCTTCCCAACAGGCTTGACCATTTGGTAAATCTTGAAGAATTGTTTTTACATGTTAATAAACTTACCACCTTTGAATATGAGGTTCAGGTATTTAATAAACTCAGGGTTCTCGATTTATCTTATAATCAAATATTAGTTTTGCCTGATAGTATTGATAAGCTAAATAGTCTCGAGAAATTGGACATTAGCTATAATCATATAACAAAACTCCCCGATAGGATTGGAAATCTTAAAAAGCTTAGGGAATTGGTAATGTACAACTGCAATCTTGAGACATTGCCTGAAAGCATCGGCGGATTGGACAGCCTAAGCACATTAGTTGCTCCATTTAATAAAATCAAGTCAATACCTGCTTCTATAGGTAATCTTAAAATACTTGAAGGAATTGACTTGTCAAAAAATGAACTGACAACCCTGCCAGAAACACTGGCCGGCTGCATAAATCTAAAAAAAATGTTTCTGAGTTCGAATCCATTCTCTATGTCCGAAAAAATAAGGATTACCAAACTTATACCTAAAGTTAAAATTAGCTGGTAAGGACACAATTTCCTCACTAAATACTATCAATTATTAATTTTATTCATAAGGCACGATTATTGATAATATATTAATAATTAATTATTTTCAATTGGTATATATAATAAAAAATAAGAGTAAAATTTGGAAAAATCTTTATTTTGAATTATTTTCATGTATTGTTTTAGGATTAAGCATTTATACAGGATAGTATGATAAACAGCATCAGGGGGAAATCGAAAATGATATTTAAGTTGACTAATATAGCTTTGGTTTTTTATTTCGTATTATCATCAATTCAAGCTCAGGAACTTTCACCGAGAATTGAAACTGATAAATCATTGAAAGAATACAAAGACCTCGCTACAGCCTTACAAGAACCTTTGCAGGTAGAATTTTTGAATTTGTCGAAAGGCAGGCTGAAATCATTGCCTCCAACAATAACAAGCTTCAAAAATCTAAAAAGGCTTGACCTCAGTCATAATGAGTTAAAGGTATTACCTGCTAATTTCGGTGAACTCAAGAATCTTGAAGTTTTATACATCTATAATAATCAATTGACTTCTTTACCCAACAGTTTTGTTGAATTAACTAATTTAAAAGAGGTTTTTATATATAGAAATAAATTGAAGTCATTACCTGCAAACTTTGGTGAATTGAAAAATCTTCAGAGGTTTTATGCTTTCCACAATGTTATTACTAATCTTCCTGAGTCAATTTGCGATTTGCCAAACATCAAAGTTTTGGATTTTCATAAAAACGAACTTACTTCTGTACCGAAGAATTTGGATAAGATGAAATCTTTAAGGGAATTGTATTTGAATATTAATAAAATACCTGAGTTCCCACCGGATATTTTTCAATTGACTAACCTTGTAGTACTTGATTTGTCTTACAATAAATTAACAATTATACCCGATAGTATAATTGTTCTCAAGAAACTGGAGAAGCTTGATTTAAGCTATAATCACCTTACGATTTTTCCGGAAAAAATCGGTGAATTGAAATTTCTTAGAGACCTTGGTTTATATAATTGCGATTTGGTTACTTTGCCCGAAAGCATTGGCGGATTGGACAGCCTGCATATTCTGACCGCACCATTCAATAAACTTAAAATAATACCTCCGACAATAGGTGATTTGAACATGCTTGAAGGAATTGATTTCACGAGGAATGAACTATCGAGCCTTCCGGAAACAATTGCAAAGTTGAAAAATTTAAAAAAGCTTTATATAAATCAAAATTACTTTTCTGATGCTGAAAAGGAAAAAATAAGGATGCTTCTGCCAAAGGCTCTGATAAGTTTCTGAGTTTATCATTTTATTTTTTCATATTGAGGGATTAAATCCTTAAGCACAAACCCATATTCAGGTTCAAACTTCAATGCTTTCTGAATATATGTCCATGCTTTATCTTTATTTTCATTTAATACTTCTAACTGGCCCAAATATGCACAAATCTCTGCATCTTCAGCCCAATTTATAAGATATTCATCTTTCTCAACCTTGTTTTTATTTAGCTCAAGACATTTTAAGAGTAAAGTACGGGCTTTTGTTTTGCTTCCACCGAATGACTCGGGTGTATGCATCAAATGAGTCGCAGCAACGAGTAATAGTTTAGGGTTATCCTTCTCTAATTCATAAGCATCCTCGATGTATTTTTTTGCTTTAATACCATAATAAATTGAAGCAACAGGCGACAATGCTGATTTCTTTCCATACGCCGCTGAGATTAAGGACATCACTTCGGCAGATTGAAATTTATCATTTGCTTTAAATAAATAATCCAGAGATTTATCGAAATGATTATATGCAATATCCCTGTCAATCTGATAATATATTTTCCCGAGTAAATAATGCAATAAACCCGAATAATAGTGAGGATGCCAGTCTCCGCCTGAGGACTTTGTGATATTATAACTTTTATTTAAGATTCGTTTGAGTTTTTGAATATCGAATGTGTAATAGTTGTCATCAATTTCGTTTTTCAATGTTTTCAGTTTCGATAAATATAAATCATCTCCCAAAAGGTTACCGTTGTTTTGGAAAAAAAGTAAGAATAAAAATAATATGATATAAATTTTTCTCATTTTGAAAAGGCAAATTTAAGAAAACAAATCATGCAATTTGACTTTGAAATGATTTTATGATATTGTGACTTTGATTAAATTGTAAGAGTATAATTTAGCTAAATTGTTTTTTTGATTTACATTGTATTTGAAATGGCAAAATTTATCATTTTATTATTTATAGTTTCATTAACAATTCTGCTGAATTCCTGCGGCACAGATTCGGGTGAAGGAAAACCTGTGAATATATACGGAGGGTCAGGACGAGCAAATTCATTCGAAGATTTCGGCTCATTCTATTATAAATACCCTGTCATTGATAAAATAGAATTCAGGGATTCAAGTGGAGCAATATCAGCTCCTTTGGTTTTACCAAATTCCGATATAATTATTTCAACGGTTAAAGGGAATATTTTATTAATATCACAGAAACAAGTCAGATGGCCATTCAAACTTGATTCAACGGAGCTTCCTTCTGCATCCCTTGCAGCAGATGCCAATATGAATATTTATTTTATAAGTTCTGCTGGAAAACTTTATTCCATTTCTAAAGACGGGGTTCTGAACTGGAAGAAGAAAGTTATTGACTCTGTCGGGAGATTTGATATTTTTTCCGATTTGCTTGCCCAGGATAATGGTGTTGTTACTGCTGTCAGCAATGGAAAGATAGTTAAAGTTGGTTTTGATGGTAGTATAAAATGGATATATTCTGCAAATCTATCCCCAACAAAAACATTTGCGGCTGATGAAAAAGGAAATCTTTATATTACATTAACCAATGATGAGTTTGGTGCAACTGACACATTGTTGTGCTTGTCTCCGGAAGGAAAAGTTGTTTGGAAAAAAGGATTTGAGAATACAAGATTCATAAAATCACCGGTTGTTTTTAATAACAAGATTTACTTATTCGGGATAACCGAATCTGGCGAACAAAAAATTTCTTCGATATACTCTTTAGATGAAAAAGGGAAAATGCTTTGGGAAAAAGAAATTTTGCTTTTTGCCCGCTTTATATCAGTGGATAAAGATGGCAGAGTTTATATTACAGGATATAATTCCGGAATTGGTGAAGCAATGAGCGGGGTATTCTGCTTTTCTCCCGATGGGAAGTTGGTATGGAAAAAATATTTTGAAGTTATTATTCCATCTGCTCCAATGATAAGTAAAAAATATATTGCTTTTGTTGTGAGTGATAAAAATGCTGTTGGAGTGTACTTTACTAAGAAGGATGGAACTTTATATGAAGTTGTCAGCATGGAAAATATGCCCCTGCTTTATTTACAACCGGCAGTAACATCAAGCCCTCTAATAATATTTTCCGGTGCTGAAGAATTATGTTTGGTAAGTATTGATGCACCTCCTTTTGATAAATTTCTTCCATGGTAAAAATTGATTCTATAATTATTTTAAGAGAAAGGATAGAATATAAATATAGATTAAACTATGTCAGGAGTTACTCCTGACATTTGCCTTTTAAATTCAAATAAATTAAAATCTGAGAAATTATGAAATTAGAAACCGGAAATAATGCAAGTATAATAACCTTTAATGGTATTACACCGAAAATTCATCCTTCTGTGTTTACATGCGAAGGAGTGAAAATCGTTGGTGATGTTGAAATCGGCGAAGACAGTTCAGTATGGTATAACACCGTAATCAGAGGAGACGTTCACTATATCAGAATCGGCTGCAGAACTAACATTCAAGACTTGTCAATGCTTCATGTTACCAACGATTATTTCCCTCTCGTTGTTGGTAACGATGTGCTTGTTGCCCACTCTGTTACATTGCACGGAGCAACAATACACGGCCACTGCATGATTGGAATGGGAGCCAGAGTTCTCGATGGAAGTGTGATTAATTCTAATTCGATTGTCGCCGCAGGTGCTGTGATTAGGGAGGGATTTACTGTACCTGAAGGCACACTTGCCGCAGGTGTTCCTGCAAAAATTATTAGAGATTTGACAGAAGATGAGATTGGAAAAATATCCTTCGGAGTAGAAAATTACATTCGTTATGTTAAAATGTACAGAAGCCAGATTGACATTTAGACAGATATATTTCTTAAATTTGCACTCTGAATTTTATTACATTTATAATATCAGGTTTTATGATTAAAAGTATGACAGGTTTCAGCAAGACTGAAACAAAAGAAAATGGAGTTAACCTTGCTGTGGAATTGAAATCCTTAAATGGCAGATACCTTGAAGTTAGCTGCAAAATCCCAAGGTCTCTCTCTCACAAAGAATTTGAAATCCGTGAAATGCTCAAATCTTCCATTTCACGCGGGAATATTTTTATCTCTATCAATATCGAAACTAATTTAGCATTAAAACAAAATCTTATTAATGAAGAAGCTGCTGTTGAATACTTTAAAGCATTAAAAAGACTAAAGAAAAAATTGAATGTACAGGAGCCTGTAAGGTTTAATGAATTACTTACATTTGCGGCTAATTTTTATACTAAAGAAAATGGCGATAATTCAGAACTTGAATGGAGAATTGCAAAAAAAACAATTTCAAATGCCCTGAAATACCTTGACCGAATGAGACTCAACGAAGGCCAGCAAATTATTAAAGATGTACTGAGGAGAATAAAAAATATTTCAGTTGTTGTTGATAAAGTCGAAAAGCTTGGATTAAAGAAAATTCCTGATGAACGCGAGAGGCTAAGGCAGAGGGTTGCAAAACTATTCGAAAGCGATGAGATTGATGAGCATCGTATTCAGATGGAACTTGTTCTTCTCGCCGATAAATTAGATATATCAGAAGAATGTGTTCGCTTACGTTCACATATTAAATTTTTCTATGAAACACTGAAATCGAATGAACCTATTGGAAGAAAACTGAATTTTCTTATCCAGGAAATGAACAGGGAAGTAAACACAATCGGCTCAAAGGCAAATGATACTGAAATTGCCCATTTGGTGGTCGAAACCAAGGAAGATTTGGAACGAATCAGGGAACAAATCCAGAATATCGAATAGAATGAAACGAAAATATGTTTCTATGCAAGCCGTATTTATTACGGCTTTTTTATTTAATTTAATGAACAATGATACGCCATTATTACACATTAACGAAGCTTGTTGAAGAACTTCAGTCCCTGAATGGATTCAGGCTGGCTGAGTGTTTTACACAGGAGAAGAACTCACTTGTATTGGTGCTTTGCAAGGCTGATGAAGAAAATTATCTCTGCTATTCAGGTGGCCCAAAGCTTAGTGGTTTGTATTTGAGAAAAGATTATTCAAGGGCAAGAAAGAACACTATTAATGTTTTTGAATTTCTAAATAATCAGGAAATTAGTAAAATCAGCATTGTTGAGAATGAGCGTATTATTCAAATAACCTTTGCTCATTATGTAATGAACATAATTCTCTTCGGAGGAGCCAAAAGCAACATTGTTATAACCGATTCAAAAGGAACCATTATTGATTCTTTCAAAAACAAAAAGAACCTTCTCAATAAAAGCCTTCAAATTCATAAATCCGAATTAAAAGGCATTGATAATTTTCAACCTGATTCAACAGTTCTGAAAGCTCTCTCCGATTGTAATTTATTATTAGGTAAATATTATGCTGAAGAGCTTTGTTTGAGATTAAAAATGAATCCTTCATCAAAACTTGAAGAACTTAAAATAAGTATTGATGAACTTCAATCACATGCTTTAAATATGAAGAATGAATGTCTGAAAACAAAAGAATATTATATTCTCGATAATGCAGAGGAGGAGAGGCTTCTTTCACTTATTCCATTAAAAACCTTTCCAATTGTTTTTAGAAAATATAATTCAATAAGTGATGCAATCAAAGATAGAATAATTTCTACATTCAGGCAAACATCATTTTCTTCTGAGTTCAAGAAAATCAAAACAATACTTGATAAACAGAAGTCAAAGATGCTAAAGAGCCTTGAACAGCTTGAAGATTCTGAAAAAATCACTGAAAGAATAGAAAAATATAAATTATGGGCTGAATCGCTTCAGACTTTGAAAAATATGAAAGAGAGAGTTGGTAATTCGATTAATGTTACTCTTTGGGATGGCTCTGAAATTATTGTTCCTTTGAATGCAAAACTCACAATCAGGGAAAATATTGATTCATATTTTCAGAAAATAAAAGATTCAAGAGAAGATGAAAAGGTAAGACTGAAAAGAATCCCATTGATACAATCGAAATTGAAGACAATTAATTCTGCATTAGATAAATTGGAATTATGTGAAAATATTAAAGAAATTGAAAATATTAAAAGTGAGTATAAAAATATATTAAAAACAACTATGGATGAGTTGCAAACAAAAGAAGAAAAATTCAGGAGTTTTGAGCTTGGTGAAGGTTATATATTATATGTTGGAAAAAATGCCGCAAACAACGATGAACTTACAATGCACTTTGCCAAACCGAATGATATATGGCTCCATGCTCGCGGTGCCGGTGGTTCACATTGTGTATTGAGAATGAAATCAAAGGAAGAAAAACCACCAAAGCTTATACTTCAGAAAGCCGCCGAAATAACTGCATATTATTCCCAGGCAAGAAAAGGGAAATTTGTTCCTGTTGCTTATACACAAAAAAAGTATGTCCATAAACCCAAAGGAGCAGACCCTGGCTCAGTAGTCATAAGCAAAGAGCAGGTGATAATGGTAGAACCCAAATTACCCGGCAATTATGTTTGAATATCTTGTGTTTTAATTTTATTTTTTATTAAATTTACTTTTATATTATAATGATTTTTTATAATGTTAGGGAGTAAACAAAATGAAAAAAATAATTACACTCTTTTTGTCATTATTATTTCTTGCGATTTCGGGTGAATCACTTCTATCACAGCCTCAAACAGGAGATTTTAATATGCAATATGACGACAGAGGAACAATAAGTACAATATCATTCTGGGTTCCAATTGATTATGACTCAAAAAGTACGTACCCGTTTTTACTTGCATGGCATGGAGCAGGTGATAACGGTCAAAACATGCGTTATATTATTAAAATTTTGCTCGCTCAAAGAGTAAATGCAATTTTAGCATGTCCTGATGCGAATAATTTAAATGGGAAAGAATGGTCTTACCTTTTAAATTTAACCAGTGAAACATATAACTATGTTAGAACAACATATAATGTTGATACAACTAAGATGATATCAATGGGATATTCATGGGGTGGTGGAATTGCATATCAATTAGGTTTATGGAATCCTACAATGTTCAATGGGATAATTGGACTTGCACCAGCAATCGGAAAGAGCCAGTTTGATTCAATAATGTGGAGCAACATAATGAATATCAGAATGGCTACAATTCTTGGAGACAAAGATTTCAATTATTCTGCAGTTAATTTACTTATGACAAATATACAAGACAGTGGTGCGGCTTTATTATATTTAATCAAACCTGGTGTAGAGCATGTTGATAATGATTACTTCAATTCCCAAGAGATTATTGATGATTTCAGGCAATGCTATGATTATGTAACATATCAAAATACAGGTGTTAATGAATTAGTCTTTAATGAAAGTGACTTAATAAATATATACCCTAATCCTACATTTGATTTAGTAAATCTGAAAATAAATACAACAACGAATAATCCGGCTTTTATTAAAATCTTGGATTTAAAAGGAAATGTGATTTATGAGAATACAATTCATTTTTCTTCGGATAATTCTGATGCAATGGTAGATATATCTAAATATCAATCAGGTGTCTATTTCATGGAAATAAGAATTGGGAAAGAAATTTTCCATAAAAAAATTGTGAAGTTGGATTGAGATTCTATAATTATATTTTCTGAAATACAAAAAATTTAAGGTATTTTGTTTCGGGCATTGATGCTAAAATAGGATGGTCGGGAGCCTGTGAACCTCTATTAATAAGTCGTAATTGTATGTTTAGTTTAACAGCTTCCCTGAAAATTATATCGTAGAAGGTTTCTTCAGTTATATGTTGTGAACAGCTTGATGTTGCAAGGAAGCCGCCATCAGACAATAACTGCAATGCAAGTCTGTTAATTTTAGCATAACCTTTTGATGCGTTTCTTACATCTTTTTTACTTTTAGCAAATGAAGGAGGGTCGAGTATAATTAAATCCCATTTGGAATCTCTTGATATTTCTTTGTTTAAAAATTCAGGTACATCAGATTCAATGAAATCAATATTGGTGAAATTGTTTATTTCAGCATTGCGTTTTGCCTGAGCCAATGCTGTGTTTGAAGAATCAATACAAACTATTTCCTTTGCTCCACCTTTAGCTGAATGTAGGGCAAAGCCACCCTGGTTGCAATAACAATCGAGGACATTTAATCCTTTTGAAATGGACTTAACGAACTTCCTGTTCTCTGTTTGGTCGAGGAAATACCCTGTCTTCTGACTATGCTTAAGTGAAATTGTAAGTTTAATTCCATTTTCGATTGTTATTATTTCATCAGGTATGTCTCCAAATAAAACTTTTTCTTCAAGTGGAAGGCCTTCCAATACTCTCAGCTTTGAATTATTTTTTGCAATTATCCCTTTTGTTTCGGGAAGAATTTTGAGTAATGCCTCGATTATTACATCTATAAACTTTTCCATTCCGGCAGATAATATCTGTGTTGATAGATAATAACTGTATTTATCAACAATAAGTCCCGGAAGTAAGTCTGATTCACCGAAAACCAATCTGCACATTTCAGTTTTGCCTAATCTTTTTCTTAATTCGTATGCTTTGATGAACCTATCAAGAAAAAAATCAGAATTAACAGTCGAATAAGTTTTTAATAGACGTACAGCTATTAAGCTATTAGGATTGTAAAATCCAAGTCCAAGGTTTGTATTGTTAGATGTATAAACTTCAACAACAGAACCCGATGACAAATCAGGTATTGTCTCAAGTTCATTGCTGAAAATCCAGAGATGACCCGCTTTTATACGTTTGTCGTGATTACGTTTTATGAATAGCTTTTCCATAATCAGTTAAGGTTATGGGTTTGGATTTCATTATTAGTATCTATTGGTCCTGCTTCAAGCTCCTTTGAAAATTCTTTCCTCGGAGGAAGTTTTTTAATATTTTCCCTGAAGAAGAATAGTCCTCCTATTCCGACCTGAACGAGATAGTTTATAGCGTGTGTGAGTGTGGCATAAGCGAGTGCTTCTTCAGAACTTATTCCATAAAGTTGAACCATTGCATTTTGGATTAAAACGTGATATACTCCGATTGCACCCGGTGTGGGAGCTATGGTAGCACCGATTCCGGATATTATTATTAAAACAGTAGCATCATCGAACCCTAAATTGAATTTCGATTGGAAATCGAATGAAAAGAACATCAGAAACATTGGTACAGTGTAGAGAAACCAGATTCCCAGCGACTCAATAATTAACCTCAAGTATTGAGATGGATTTCTGATGATTGCAAAGCCTTTTAGAAATTTTTCAAAGGCTTCATTCAATTTATCAAAAAGTTTAATTGAAATTGGCTTGATAATTATTTTCAGAACGATTCTGATAAATGGGGGATAGAAAGATAAAATAAGAACACATAAAATAATAGCAACAGGTACTATAACATAGTTAGGCTCGAGATTCGGAAGTGCCTGAATCACTTTTTCGCTTAAAAATAGAAACACAACACAGAATAAAAGAACAAGTGTTATTACATCAATAAACCTTTCGACAATTATTGTAGCAAATGTAGTTGAAAAGGATATTTTTTCTCTGCGGGCATAAATATATGGCCTTAAAAATTCTCCTCCACGCGGAAGCACACAGTTAGCTGCATAACCAATCATTACAGCAGAAAAAAGATTCCAGACCGATGATGATTTCTTCTTCAGAGCAGGTTCGAGCATTGTTTTCCATCGCATTGCACGGACCCAGTGGGATAGTGTTATTACCGGTACGGAAAGAATTATCCAGAAGTAGTCGGCGCTTATAATTATCCTCAGGAGCTCTCTGAAATTAATATCTTTAACTGCATAATATAAAGACGCAATTATAATTATTATCGAGATTGTGAATCTCAAAAATGTTTTGGTTCCTTCTTTCATTAACCGGTATTTTTTTTGATTTTGTAATTATATAATACTATAAGAAGATTAACGAATAATTTCATTTTTAATGAAAATTAATCAACTCATATCTTTTCCTAATTAAATCTTACGGATGTCAGTCTGAGAGTAGTCGAAGAAAGAGCGGTACATTGTTATTGTACATTTCGACTACGCTGTTAATGACACATTATAAAAATGGTTTATTATATTTAAAATGAATAGCCACTACTTTTAAGTAGTGGTGATGGTTAATCACCACAAATCGGGATTTATCCACTTAAAATAAGTGACTAAAGTCAGAATCTGGTAGAATTAAAATTCCACTATCTGAAGATAATGGCTATTCAAATAAAGAACGATTATAATTTGTCATATTTTTGTTTTACCATCGCTTCGGCTGTGGCCATGGACTCAATGTGACAATTCATTTAGGTAATGATATTATAATATTATATCACAATATTTTTATAGAACTAATTTTAACATAAGTTAAAATGGAAATAAAATCCTAACCCCAATTTATCTTTCTAAGAATTATTTTCAGGTTTCGCCCTCATTGAATCCCAGGCCATATAAACAATAATCAATATAAACATGCCAAGCGAAAGCCACATTGCCCCATCGGTTTTCAGCCATCCACTTTTATAATATTCAAAAACATCAGGCACTTTGTAAATACCAAATACATATTTCATTATAGCTCCGAAAACACCGAATAATGCTCCACCGGCTATAAAGCCTGATGCAATCAAGGTTCCTCTTTGGAATCTCGCATTGTTCAATCCTTCGTCTTTAGAACGGGACTTGACGAAATAAGCAACCAATCCTCCGACAAGCAAAGGTGTATTTAGTTCCAGTGGCAAATACATTCCAAGTGCAAAAGCAAGTGGAGAAATCTTAAGGGCATTCAATAAAATGGCTATAACTGCTCCGACAAGATATAAAGTCCAGTGCACCTGGGCTTCCGCAGACATCAAAGGTTCTATGACTGCCGCCATAGCATTTGCCTGAGGTGCGGCAAGCGGATTAGGACTTGAGGGGCCAAACCCGTATGTTTGATTTAATAATAAAATTACAGCACCAACTGAAGCCGCAGATACAAATGTTCCGAGGAACTTCCATGATTGCTGTTTAACGGGTGTCGAGCCAAGCCAGTAACCTATTTTCAGGTCGGTAATGAAACCACCTGCCATAGAAAGGGCTGTACATACAATTCCACCAATTATCAAGGCGCTGACCATCCCTTTTTCTCCTGTTAATCCGACTTTTGTCAGGATGATAGATGACAGTATCAGTGTCATCAGTGTCATTCCCGAAACTGGATTTGTTCCTACTATTGCTATAGCATTAGCCGCAACTGTTGTGAAAAGGAATGCTATTATTGTTACGGTTAACAAAGCAATAATTGCATTGCTTACTGAAAGATGAACACCAGCCATTAAAAAAATAAATATTGCAATGACGGTTAATAGAATGAAAAATACATTATAAGTAATTTTTAAATCCTTTTGTGTTCTGTGTTCGATTTCATCTTCTGATTTCTTGGAATGAAAAATTTCTTTGTATGCTAATGAAAAAGCCCCGCCGATTATTTTCGATGATTTGAGTATGCCGATAATGCCTGCCATTGCAATACCGCCGATTCCGATATGACGGACATAAGTGCTGAAAATATCTTCGGCTCTCATCCCTGCGAAGAAGTTTGTTCCGCCTACACCTGCTATTATATTTCCAAATTCATTTATAAGAGGCACAAACACAAACCATGACAGGAATGAACCTGCACAGATTATTGTTGCATATTTAAGCCCTACGATGTACCCTAAACCGAGTATCATCGAGAGTGTGTCAAGCTTGAATACAAGTTTGATTTTATCTGCTACTGCCTCACCGGCAGGAATTATTCTTGAGGTTATTGTTTCTGTCCAAAATCCTATTGATGTTATAATGAAATCATAAACACCACCTAACAAACCGCTTATGATTAGTACGCTTGCTTGTTTGCCGCCTGTTTCACCTGTCATTAGTATTTCAGTCGTAGCAGTTGCTTCGGGAAACGGGAATTTTCCGTGCATATCTCTGACAAAATACTTTCTGAATGGTATCAGGAAGAGAATACCAAGAAATCCTCCGAGAAGCGATGACAGGAAAACATGAAAAAAACTAACATTTAAATTCAATATATAAAGTGCAGGAATTGTAAATATGGCACCTGCTACAATGACCCCCGAGCTTGCTCCGATTGACTGGATTATTACGTTTTGCCCGAGTGCCTTTCTACGTTTGAAAGCAGAAGATATGCCTACTGCCAATATTGATATTGGTATTGCTGCTTCCATCACCTGTCCGATTTTTAAGCCGGAATAAGCAGAAGCAGCCGAAAACAAGACTGCCATTATTAATCCCCAGAAGACCGACCAGCGGGTTACTTCGGGGAACTTGTATTCAGGCGACATTACAGGCCTGTAAACTTCGCCGGGTTTCAATTCACGATATGCATTTTCAGGTAAATTACTTGTTGAGCTTGTCTGTTCCATTTATTCTCCTGATTTTTTTTAATTCGTTCAAATTTATTTTTAATAACACAAATTATCAATATGTGTTGCAAAATATTTACTTATTCTTTTCAACCCAAATTTGAATCAGGTTTATTACTGTATCAACTGCCAAGTTGAGAGCATTTATTGATACCCATTCAGTCTTACTGTGGAAGTTCTGCCCTCCATTGAATATGTTGGGAGTTGGCAAACCCATCTCCGTAAGCCTTGAACCGTCAGTTCCGCCCCGTATTGGCTTCCAGTATGGTTTGGCTCCTGCTTTTTCTGCGGCTTCCCAAAGACATTCCAAAACGAGAGGATTTTCATCCAACTTTTCTCTCATGTTTCTGTACATTTCTATAATTTCCAGTTCAATCTTTGTTTTGGGATGTATTGGCTGAACTGTCTTGATAATGTTCTCAAGCATTTTCTTTTGAACATCTAATCCATTTGTATCAAAGTCTCTGAATAAAAATTTAATAGTTGATTTACCAACCGTTCCCTCAAGTATGTGGGGATGAATGTAAGGCTGATAGCCTTCTGTCGTTTCCGGAGCCATATCTTTTGGAGTTTTGGCAATAATATCCGCCGCCGCCCTGATTGAATTTACCATAATATCTTTTGCAGTTCCGGGATGTATATCTCTTCCTGTAATGTGAACTATTGCGGAATTTGCACTGAAAGTTTCTTTATTCAACTCCCCGGGAAGTTCACCATCGAGTGTATAAGCATATTTTGCACCGAATTTTGATAAGTCGAAGTATTTCGTTCCATAGCCGATTTCCTCGTCGGGTGTGAATGCTATTTTAACATCTCCATGCAAAATATCTTTATTGTTCATCAATGTTTCTGCCATTAACATAATTGCGGCAATACCGGATTTGTCATCGGAACCCAGCAAGGTTGTGCCGTCTGTAGTAACGATTGTATGTCCAATGCATTCGGCTAAACCTTTATTTTCAGATTCAAGTATTACAACATTTTCATCACCCGGTAAAATAATATCCCCACCCTGGTAATTTTCAATAACTTGAGGTTTAACATTTTCCCCAGTAACATCAGGCGAAGTGTCAACGTGAGCCGCAAATCCGATAGCAGGAACTTTGCCATAAGCAGGATGTGTTTTGGGAACATTTGCTGGTATTGAAGCATAAACGTAACAATGCTCGTCAATTGATACATCCTTTACGCCGATTGCTTTAAGTTCCTTTACAAGTAATTTGGCAAGATTGAACTGCTTTTCAGTGCTTGGAGTTGTTTCTGCACCTTCTTTTGATTGAGTGTCAATCTTCACATATCTCAATAATCTGTCTAATGCTTTTTCCATTATTTTTTCCTTATGATTTTAATTCAATATTATAATTATAATTAAAAAATATTATTATCATGCTTTCTCGGGAAATAACTTAATTAAAGTTTCGTTATCCGGCTTCGGGGTCATAAAACTAACAATAAATAGAGTCCCGATTGATACAATAGCAGCAGGATATATACTTGGTATTCCCCATGGGTCATCACCTATCATGACATTTGGAAAAATATTAGGGATTACTAAGTCTAACAGTATGACCATTAATGCACCTGATAGAATGCTCGTAAGTCCGCCGGCTTTTGTAGCTCTTTTCCATGTAAGTGCTGCTATCAGTGCGGGTGTAATGGCAACGCCGTAAATTGTATATGCAAAGTAAGCGTATTTAAGTACAGATATTTTTAAATTAAAATATGTCGGTATGAATATCATTAGAAATGCCGTTAAACCAAGTATTACAATGAATATTTTCTGCAAAGCAACCATCTTTTTTGCATCAGCCTGGGGATTAATAAATGTCTGGTACACATCTCTGATAATATTTGTCGAAGGGCTTAGCAAATAGTTCATTCCTGTTGAAATTACAACAACCACTGCTGCTGCGAGTAAAAGTATCCCTACCGGTTTGGGAACAAGATTCATTGCTGCTTGTAACACTATTGATGCAGGGTCGAAATTCGGTGTATTCCAGAATTTTACTGAAGCATATATTGCGATGGCAACTACGACTGTTTCAACTACTATTGTACCTATAATCCAAAGAGCAACTGCTTTTTTTGCATCTGCAGGTGTTTTTGCACTATAAAACTTTTGATACATGCTCTGAACACCAAGAAGTAACAAGCCAGTGGCAAGAAAATACGACAATCCTTTCAGCATCGGGTACTTTCCAAATTCAGATGAGAACATCTCAAAATGTGAAGGTGGAAGAACATTTGCGGGAGCATCTAAACCTCCTACACCTATTATTACAAATGGCACTGAAATTATACAGGCAAGAACGATAATGATTCCATTAGGTAAATCCGTATGTGCTACGGCAATCATTCCTCCAATGGCAGTGAAAAGTATGACAACTGCTGCGGCAATAGACTGTCCCAAAGCTACACTCACTGCACCGTCTGTTATGACATTCAAAATATAACCGCCCGCTCTGAATTGGTATGATACTATCGTTGTAAATGCAATGACAAGTGCAATTGCACCGAATAGCCTTGCAAACCTACCGTATCTTACCTCGAGTATATCGCCGATGGTGTATTGTCCGAATGTGCGGATTTTTCCTGCAAGGAAGTAAATAATAAATATTCCTACCCATGCTCCTGCGGGCATCCAAAGCGAACTCCATCCTGCCCTGTAAGCGAATTCGGCTCCGGCAATGAATGTGCCCGAACCAATCCATGTGCAGACAAGAGTGAACACCATTTTGGTTACTCCGAGGCTTCTTCCGGCAACCATCATGTCATCCTGGGTTTTAACGCTTTTTGCTTTATAAAAATTAAAAATAGTAAGTCCTGTCAGATATGCCAAAAGAACGATTATGTAAATTGTCATACAAAAACCATATTATTTGTTAATTTTTTTTAATTGATAATTTAGCAATTTAATAAAATTAATTTTAATAGATATTTTAATTTGGAAACCACTGAAATTATAAATTTTTTCTCAAATTATGTTATCTTCAAATACTCTACTAATGCTTATTGGCATAATTTTTACTACTATTATAAAGTTATTAATATATTGCATTAAATTATATTCTAAAATAGGAATATATTTTTATTATTTATATGATAAATCATTGAGTTAAGATGAGAATAAAAAAATTTATATCACGTAATCTGAAAGAGGGTAAGGCTAAAATTCTTCAGGAGCTTGGTGAAGATGCTGTCATTCTTTCAAGCAGAACCATAAAAAAGCCTGATGGCGAAGGAATAGCTGCTGTAGAAATAGTAGCCGCTATTGACGATTCACCTTTAAAATCAATTAAAAAACCAACAAAAAAAACTAATCAAAAATTATCTGAAGTACCATTAGTTTCTAAATTTGCAATTGAAAGAGGAGAAAATAAATTTATGAGAGCCACAACTCAAATTTATGATGAATTGAATTCGATTAAATCAATGGTTTCAGAAATATCAGACAGTGTCAAGTACATTCATAGCAGTGTTTTGAATGATATATTTAAGGACATTTACTTATGTTTGAGAAAATCGGAATTATCCGAGGAATTTTCATTGAAGATTGCTTCTACACTTTCTGCAAGAGCTAATATTAACTCATTTGAAGAAGCATTGACTGAGTCTCGAATTCTTGCTACTGAACATATTTTAATCAAAGAACCCGTAAAAGGCAAAAATAAAAGAGTGGTCTCTGCTTTTGTCGGTCCAACTGGTAGTGGAAAAACTACCTGCCTGATAAAACTTGCCCTAGTCAGCAAACTATTATTGAAATCTGATATTCTTATTATATCGGCTGATTCTCATAAAGTTGGCGGTGTAGAACAATTGCAGTCTCTTGCATCAATTGGTTCCATATCTTACATCACTGTTAACACCGGTGATGAATTAAAAAATATAATAGAAAAAGAGAAGAACAGGGATTTTATTTTTATTGACACTGCAGGATATAGCCCATTGAATAATTCGGGATTGGAAAATACAGCTATGATGTTAAGAGAATGTGAACCTGAAAATATCTATCTTGTTCAAAGTGCAACAATGAGCGGCTCATCATTTTCAAAGTCAATATCCGAATTTAGTGCTCTGAATCCCGATTCTCTAATCCTGACAAAGTTAGATGAGGCTCCTTCAATAGGAGAAATTGTAATGGCTTTGAAAGATAATCCTATACCAATTTCATATTTGACTAACGGACAGAAAATTCCCGAGGACATTGAACCAGCAAGCAGGAAAGCAATAAGCAAGGCATTATTACCCGATGAATTATTTGACAAATTTTATAAATAAATCAGAGGAACACAGATAAATTCTTAAAATATGAAAACGGATGTTCAAAATAATCATAAGCTCGAAGAAGAATTTAAAGAGCAGCTCAAAATGCCATATGTAATCACTGTTTGCAGTGGCAAGGGTGGAGTTGGAAAAAGTTTTTGTGCGGCTAACCTGGCTTATGCTTTATCAAAGCAATCCTTATCCGTTCTGGTATGGGATGCAAACTTGCATTATCCTAATCAGCATATTCTGTTTGGCGTAGAGCCTCCTGTGAGGTTAAAAGAAGTTTATTCCGGCAGGATGAAGGTTGAATCTGCTATCTTTGGAATCACCGATAATTTATTTATTCTTGCCGACCATTTTGCAACCGGAAAAAATCACGTTCTTAAATCATCGGAAATACTCGATGTTTATATTGATATTCTGCAGTCAACGAAGTTTGATGTTATCATAATTGATACACCTGCCTCGGACACCGAGGATATGTTTCAATGCTGTAATATCGCAGACATGATTTGTGTTGTAGTAACCGATGAACCAACTTCCCTTCTTGATGCCTATGGATTGGTGAAAATTCTTTTGGGTTTCATTGATAAAGCAAAGATACATCTGCTCGTAAATAATGTGATAGATGGCGATGATGCCGATGATATAACAACCAAGCTAAACCTGGCGGCGAAGAAATTCCTGAATATAAACCTTGATGTTATTGGCTTTATACCTTATGACAGGGCAGTAAAGCAGTCAATACTCAACCAGGAACTTTATATGCTCACAAATGATGAATCCGAAGCTGCTGTTTCATTAAAAGTGTTATCCGGGAAAATTAAAGATTATTGTGGAGTATTTCAAAATGTTAAATAATCCTTTTAAATAAGAAATAATTGAAATATATTAAGTAAAATAAAATGTGGTGATTAAAATGGCAAAAGATGAAGCCAAAGGCAAGCCCGCAAAAGGCGGGGACGATAAGAAAAAAGATTTTGAGAAAAAATATAAAGAACGTGTCCAGAAGCGTAAGAAAAGGGAACAAAAAGAAATGAAGCGGATACATTCGATAATCGAATTTCCGTTTAAGTTCCTTTTCAAAGCCTGTCTGGTAGTCGGACTTGTCTTTTTCATATACAAGTATTTTGGACAGTCACAGGATTTGGGAGAATCTCTTTTGATTGCATTTATCGTTTTCTCAGCATCATACATCGGGTTTGGTGCATTAATGATGCTCGTTTTATTCCTTGTGTCCGCTGCTAAAAAAGAAAAACTGCGTGAAGCAATCAGAGCAGACAGAGAGCAGAAACGGCAGGATGACCTTAAAAGGGCAGAAGAGGAAGCAAGGCTCGACAGCCAGCTCAGCGGCGGTTATCGCGATGAGAGGCCATTCAGGGAACCACCTCCGGTCGTCGGAAATGCCGGTGTTACTCCTCAACCTGCCAGTCAGGGAAATACTGGGAATGATTTCATTACTCAAAATATAATTGATGAGGGGCTTAATGCTGAGTAATCATTTTATTGATCTGTTTTGAATTAATTTAATATGGCGGCAGAAGAAATCAATTTGAATAAATTGTGGGAAGAGTTTAGCAGGACTAAATCGCTCAAAGTCAAACATCAACTTATAATGCATTATATTTGGCTTGTAAAGTATGTCCTCCAGCTAATTAATCTCCCGAACAATTCAATACTCGATGAGGAGGATTTCATTAATATTGGAATCCTCGGGCTTCATGAGTCAATCGAAAGATTTGAATTGAGCCGCGGTGTTAAGTTTGAATCTTATGCTATTCCTCGAATCAAAGGAATTATTCAGGATGAATTGAGAAGGCTCGACTGGCTTTCGAGAACTGCAAGGAAAAAAGCACAGGATTTCATGCAGGCAGGCGATTCACTTAGGAAAAAGGAAGGCAGGGAGGTTTCATCCGAAGAAATCAGGAAAAAACTAAATGTAACGCATGATGAATATAAATCTTATCTTGCCGCCGCCGCCGCCGCTAAAGCCTCTAAAACTATGACTGAGGTCAGCCAGGCTGTTTTGGACGAAGATGATAGGAGCTACATTGAAGAAATTGCCGATGTGAATCAGGACAATATACAAGTCATTATGGAAAATGAGGAACGTCTCTCTTTTCTTATTAATTACCTCCAAAAACTTGCTCAGAAAAAAAGGCTTGTAATGACTTTATATTATTACGAAAATATGACTTTCAAAGAAATAGGCAATGTATTAAATGTCTCTGAGAGCAGGGTTTGCCAGATTCACAGCCAGGTGCTGGGAGATTTGAAATTGAAAATTATCGAATTTGACAGGGCATAATGCAGAAAATCATTTGACCGTCTGCCCGATTTTTTGGAATTTGCCGTTTATGAAATCACTTAGGAAAATATTATTCATTTTATTTGTTTCAATTGCTATTGCTTTTGGGGGGCAATCAATTTACAGTCAAATAAATATTCAGCGGGTTGTAATTAATCCTTTGAACCGTGCAACTTTCTACTGCTCTGAATTACCCCAGAATTATGCAACTAAACTTTCTGATGATAAACAAAAAGTTGTTATCATGTTGAGGGATGCTTTGGTAACCGATTCATCACGTGAAAAACACGGAACAGGTATAATCTCTGATGTTTATGTTCAGAGTTTCAAGAAAAATCTTGAGATAAGTGTTATTTTGAAAGACAAACGGGGTTATACAGCCGCTCCGCTGATTTATTCACGTGCTGTGATGGTCGAAGTATTCAGATGGGACCAGCTTGCACCCGCCGAAGATGAATACAGAACAGGCTTGCTTGCACTGGAAGCCAATATTGTAAGCTCAGCAGAAAAAAGCTTTGAAAAATCTGTTTCTTTAGGTAATGCCGATGCATCTGTATTTCTTGGTTTCTTAAGGCTTCAGCAGGGAAGAGTAAAGTCAGCATTAGAAAATCTATTAATATCTTATAAATTCCAAATTAAAATACCCGATGCTTATGCCGCATTATCGCAAATAATGAAAATGAATGGCTATAGGAGTGAAGCTGCAATTTTAGCAGATACATTCTATAAACAAACAGGATTAGTCTCATTCCCTGAAATTGTTGTTCCTGATAATCCTGAATTAAGTGATGCCGATAAAAATTTTGATTCATTATTGAAAGAGTTCAGCCTCCTGTTAACTCAGGATTCGTCTGCCATTCTTGCAAAACAGGATTCTGTAAAGAAAGATAGTACCGATAATAAAAGATTCCAAAAAATATTCGATTCAAAAGATAATTCAAAAAAGGATGCAATAACTCAGATTCTCGAATCCTTCATTCCGGAGGGCTTTTCGAAGCTGTTGTTTGTTTTCATTGTTTTGTTTGTGGTGATTTTTATCCTTCTCATTTTTGCCTATTTCAGGTGGAGGAAAAAACAAGTTGAAGTCAGACGAAAAAAGCCTTCGGGAGCAAGAAAAGATTACACAACAGCAAAACAGCCCCCAGCGATTGCACGAAAGGCTGTTTCAGCCTATCAGAAGTCCGGGACTTTGATTGATAAAAAAATTGGAGCTTCTGAAGAAATAACTAAAGTTGATAAAACAATCAAAACAGAAGAAAAGAAACCAAGTAAATTTGAACAGACTTTCGAAGAAAAATTAAATGATTTGGCTGAAAAACTTGAACCTGCTAAAAAAGATATTTTACTGGCTGACAGGGGGAAATTACCCGATTCATCAGAAGATATTAAGCTAACTGCAAAACTTGAGCTGGCTTTGCACCTGCTTGATGAACAGCAGAAACTGAAAGAGAAAGATACGGGTAAATCCGAAGATTCTGAGATTCAAACTGATTTATCAAAACTTAAAGAAGTGGCAAAAAGCCTTGGGATTTTAAAGGAAAATAATCAGGCAGGTGAACCTAAGGTTGATGACAGCAAGGAGATGATTTCCCAGCTTGCCGATAAGTTTGCTAAGGAAATTGCTCATGAGGATTAAATTATAAAGTATGGTTTTACAATTTTTTTCATTGTTTTGCTTCTCAATTAGATAAAATTTGAATTAGATAATAATTATTATATGCCGACAAAAATCATACTTTTTTTATTTGCCTTAACAATGCTAATGTTCATTACACTGGCAACCCATTCTTATTCCCAGGTGAATGATAACAGTTATGATTATATTTTTGCTCACAGGTATTCGGGTATTCACAATTTAATTTTTCTTAACTCAACGGAATATAGTGGCACAGAAATTGTAAATTCTGATAAGAAAAAACCTGCTGTCCAGAAAAAAATTGAAGCTGACTCGACAGGAGGAAAATACAGCATTAGCATAAGGGAAAGCATGGATGGGGAACGTATCCTTATTTGTCTTACTTTGCTTGATAGTGATAACAAATTGTATGATAAAGAAATTGAAATCATAGTTTATAATATGCTTGGTAAAAAAGTGCTGGATTTATTTAAAGGAATACCTAAGCCTGAAGAGTGTGCCAGAGACTATGAAATTCCAAAAGGCAAACTCCCGAACGGATTATATTTGTGTGTTGCCCAGAGCGAAAAATTCAGAATAGTTGGAAAATTTGTAATTTCGAGATAAATGAGTTGTTCAAAAAAATATAGCAAATTATTTATGAAAACTGCTGTGGTTGTTTGTATCTCATTAATATTTTGTTCTGATTTATTTTCACAACCTGCCGGCGGAGGATATGCTCAATCCTATTTATTGCGTGATGTAGGTGCAAGACCGCTTGCAATGGCTGGAGCTTATTCGGCTATTGCAAACGAGCCATCCTGCCTTTTCTATAACCCTGCGGGATTAAGCACATTGTCCGAAAATCCAACATTCAACTCTTCATACTCATTTCTTGAATTTGGAAGGACTCATTCTTCACTTGCTTATGGACAAAGCATTGCAGAGAATGTTGGAATCGGTTTGGCAATCAATAATTTTACTACAGGTTCATTTGTCGGAAGGGATGTAAACGGAACTCCTACTGGTAATTTGACAGACTGGCAGTTTGCTATTATAGGAGGTGCAGCTTATAATATCGAATTTGCAAGTGTAGGCATAGGTGTGAAATATCTGTCAGATGCACTTATTGGCTCAGGCACAAAAGCCAATGGCTTCGGTGTTGACATAGGCACAAAGTTTAACGTAATGGATATGTTTACATTCGGCGCTTCAGTTCAGAATGTTCTCGGTTTTATGACATGGAATACAGATTCAAAGGAATATAATATACTGCCTTATACAGTAAGAACCGGAATAGGAATGGAATTTGGGATGAATGACGAGTCCTATACTTCAAGGTCAACTGTCAGCGGCGAAATCGAGGAAATTTACATACCTGCTACAAGATATGTTTTAATTGGTCTTGATGCAGTATTAACTCAGCATGAAAATGCTCCGAATATTGTTCTCGGAATTGAAGCCGCAGTTCATGAAGTTCTTGCTTTTCGCGGCGGTATAGCACTTGCCGGTGATGATATGAACGAATACAAACTTTTCCCAATGACAGTATGGGGTGCAGGTGTTTCGCTTAAGCCACGTGAAGAAGACTTGGGTTTACCTTTCAAGATAAGTTTCGATTACTCAATTTCAGCCGATTATATATCCTCAAGCCGTCTTGCCCATCACATATCCCTCAATCTCGAATTTTAACAATTATTATCCCCTCTTGAGAGGGGAAGTCTGAAGGACAGGGGTGTGTTTTCCCCCTTTGAAAAAGGGGGATTCAGGGGGATTTTTAAATCAAAACCACCAATTTTTTCCATACCCAATTATTTCGTAATTTTGTAGTCCAAATACCGCGGGGTGGAGCAATTGGTAGCTCGTCGGGCTCATAACCCGAAGGTTACAGGTTCAAGTCCTGTCCCCGCTACAAAATCAATTATGAATTACGAATTACGAATTGTGGTTTGTCATTCTGAACTTGGTTCAGAATCTATAGCCATAAAACCCGTGCTCATAACCCGAAGGTTACAGGTTCAAGTCCTGTCCCCGCTACAAAGTATAATTGAAAAGCCTTGAGAAGTCAAGGTTTTTTTTTGATATTGATTATAAAAATTGGTATTCTGAAGTTGACCGTATTGATTTGTATAAATATTATGTTATTGTCCGGAATTATCTTTATTTGATTTTTCTTCTAAGCTTTTCTTTTGGGCTTTTTTACCTAATACAAATAATGATACTAATAATGTAAGACTACCTCCTCCCAAAATAGAACCACCTATCTCTTTACCTGAATATATTAAAATTATACTTCCTAATAATCCAATTAAACCTAAAATAAATCCAAATATCTGCCCGCGCTGACTTTCTTTTATTTGTTGAGTTATAACTTTATTCTCTAATTCTGTTCTATGTTGTTGTTGCTGTTCTGCCATTTTAATGATTCGCTCTGCAGCATCAGGACAAGCATTATTATATTTTATCAACTCATCTGCCGGTGGTAAAGGTCCGGATTGTATAATTTGAACTTGTCTTCCTTGAGTAACAATATGTTTATTGTCTTGTACTTGAGGAGATGATTAATGTGGTTTTTGAATCTGTCTGTTTTTATTTGACATTTAACGATTCATCATAGTTTTGTACAGCTTTTGCTATATCTTGTCCTATTACACCCCAATCCTGCTCAATGGCTAATCCATCGGCTTCATTGGGTGTTTTGGATATATTATAATTATAATAATTACCTGCAATATTCATTGGTGAACCTAAACCTGTAATAAGGCTCATATTAGCAAATAAAAAATCAGTTCTATAAATTTCCAATGTTGCCATAGTTCAGTATCTTAAAAAAATGAATGATTTTTAATAAACAACAAATATAATAATCAATACTTCGGACATTTTTTTTAAGTAGTTGAAAATAAAAACCTTATAGATTGTCATTCTGAGCGTAGCGAAGAATCTATAAGCTGTTGATAAGAAAAAGGATATAGATTCTTCACTCCGCTACGCTCCGTTCAGAATGACAAAAATGTCCGAAGTGTTGATAATAAAAATAATAAAAAAATCAAAATTGGAAACGAATTTATATATGTTTCATTTTAAAACGAGGTATGTTTCTCGATCTAAAACAACCAATAATTTCCAAATACCGCGGGGTGGAGCAATTGGTAGCTAGTCCCGATACTTAATCGGGAAGGTTACAGGTTCAAGTCCTGTCCCCGCTACAAAGAATAAAAGAAAAGCCTTGAGTAGTCAAGGCTTTTTTAAGTGATTATTGGTACAAATAAGAGAATTTAAATTCGATTAACAATATCTTATAAAAAATATTATCTTGTTAGTCCCTATTGAGGCAGTTAAAAAAAATCAAATCATTTTTTATTTATTTTAACAATAATTCGATAAATAGCTAATTCAATTAATTCATAAATATTATTATATTCATTTATTACATCAATTCTAAAAGAAGAATTTAAAGGTATTAATGTAAGCAATCTCCTTAATTGTGAAATTTGTTCATTAATTGGTTTGATATCAATATTCAAGTTTGAAATTTCGGACATATTTTTTATTTTATTTATTTTAGACCCAAAAATATGCAAATTGTTTGTAATATTCAGCATCCCGAATCCAATTGGAGTACCAATTGAAGCTCTCAATAATGGATAAATATTATCTAAAGGTTCTGAGATGTTATCGAATTTTTTTATTAAAAAATCTTTTTCAATTCTTTTTTCGCTTATTCGTTTATTTAATATAGACCCAATGAAAAAACCTACAGCTAAGGTAACAAAAAGATTAAGTATATCAGCAATATTAAATTTATTATCAAATTCAAATTTTTTGAAATATAATATATCAAACAATAAGAATGAGAGAATCCCCAAAATCCAATAAAATAGATATTTAAGCAAATTCATATGATGATTCTTTTATATAGGATATAATTTCTTCATACAAGTATGGTTCTTCATTTGTGATGATTTCAAGATTTTTTAATACAATATCCTTACCAAATTTACTTGATAATCCCCTAAAAGCTTCATCAAGAAATGAAGATGCATAACCAGCAGATCCATCCAAATCAACAACTAATTTATTATTTTCTTTCAATGCTTGTTGGAATTTTGGAATTAGTAATGAATTTAAAAATAATTCTCCAGAAAATTTACCCTCTTCCTTTTTTCTTGGACCTGGAGTTATAGAAAATTCTTTACTTAGTTTCAAATATATTATTCCATCTTGTATCATAATTTATTCTCCTTAGAAAAATGTTTCCATTTTAGTTATTATGAAATTTACAAAAATATTTTTTTGATACATAAGTATTATCATCTTTTCTGACGAATTTTAAATTAAAAAAGTATTTATTATTTTGAATATAAATATTCAAATTTATGAGAAGGTTTATTCAAGTTATTATACCACACCTCCTCAATCTTATTTCCCTTATTATCACATATATAAGTTGATTTACTAGTTTCAGAACTATCTAAGTATTTCACCACCTCCTTAATTAATCCTTGATGCAACGAACTGAAAACCCATTCACCTTATTTAGATCGAATCTACCAATAGTAGCGTCACGGTAGGTCACTTCCCAGTACCATGCGGTATATGTAGAAGCCTCGGTCGAAGACCACCAGTGACCGTCCAAACCAACCTCGTAGAACATTCCATTATCATAGTATGAGCGGTAACCACCCGGTAGGGCGTAAAAGCCACTCTCGTTTGTTGCTCCTTCGTTTGGACTTTGCCAATAATTAGTGCATATCGCTTTCATTTTACCACCTGCTATATCTGAACCACCTAAGCAATTTTCTAATTCCATCCATTCTTCTTCGCTCGGAATATGCCATCCTTCGGGTGCCAAACCACGTGGGTCATTTACAGCAAACCAATTGTATAGCTTTCCATAAATTGCTCCCATTGCAGGGTCGTTGTTGTAATAACACCAAGCACCTGTAGTTAAATTTCCCCATAATATCGAATCTCTTACTTCTGTTATCGAATCACCATTGCGATAGTGGTCAACATCGAGATTTTTTGTCATCCATACCTGATTACAAATTTTAACAGTTTCATTCGGTACTATACTCCCATCTATTAAAATATTATCATTATTAACAGTGCATTTAATAAAAATGAAAGCAAAAATTATAATAAGTGATAAATTTATTTTTTTCATATTTTTCACCTGCATGAAAATTATAAAGTAAATAATATTCCTATGTTAAAAGAAAGAATAAAGAGCGTTGCCTCTTTTGTTTCATTTTTTGAATTAATTAAAGATTCCGATTCTGAATTTGTATTGTGGTTTTCTTTATTGAGCAACAAATTAAGGAATTGTCTCTTTGCCGATAAATCAAAAGTAAATTTATTTGTTAGCGGAATCTCATAACCCAAGCCAAGCCCGGCACCGATTCTGGGATAGCTTTTCGAAAAGTCAAGATTTCCACGTACCGAGTTTTCAGTTACTCTTGCTCCCAATATATTGAAACTAATTTCGGGAACAGCATAGAGATTTTTATATATAAAATACTGTAAAAAAAAGCCAAAATGGAACAATGTCAATTTGTTTTCGCTTTTGCCAATTGTATCATTACAATTGCAGGAGTTAATACTTTTCCACCCGGAGTATTCGATATTTGCACCCAAAAGAAATTTTTTGGATAAAGTATATTTCGCAACAATACCAAAATTGTAAGTAGATTGAAATCCCAGACCATTGAGCCCGTTTAACAGCGATTGCTGTACATATTGTGTAGCCGTTGTCGGTTTATTAACTAATTCTGAAGGCGATAAAGGTAAATTGATACCTCCTAACACTCCTATTATAATAGGATGCATTATCCCCGGTTCAAGCGCATTTGCTAGCATTTCTCCTTGTCCAAATGCAAAATTGCAACTAAAAAATAGTAATAATAAAAAAATGATACGTTTCATAAAACACTAAGTAAATTTATATATATTCAATTATTATCTTTTATATAGCAATTCGGTTTTGCTTAATCTACGAATGAGAAATGATAAAAGCAACAAATATTCAGCTATTAGACTGTTAGACTTTTAGGCTATTAGCCTTTTAGCCTTTCAACCTATCAACCTAACAGCCTAACAACCTAAAAGCCTAATAGTCTAAATTGTGAATCAGTTTTTTAAGCAAATATTTTACTGCCGCTCTTGCTACCTTGAGTTCTTAAGTTCATCTAAGAGTTCTCTTAAATTAATGCAGGCATAAGTTGAAGAAAAGTCTGACTTGGCATAAGGAATAATCAGGTTGCCATTGTGGACAATAGAACCGCAGGAGTAAACGACATTGGGCACATATCCTTCCCTTTCTTCATCATTGGGAGCCAGCAAAGGCGTCTTCAGCCTACCTATTTCTTTTTCAGGATTATCCAGTTCATACAAGGATGCTCCTAAAACGTATTCCCTCATGGGACCTACTCCGTGTGTAATAACTAGCCAGCCTTCTTCCGTCTCGACAGGTGAGCCGCAATTTCCAACCTGTATCAGTTCCCATGGATATTTTGGTTTCTGAATGAGTTTGGCTTCCCGCCAGATATTGATATTATCCGAATAAGCTATATAATTGTTTACTCCATCCGGTCTGCACAGCATGGCATATTTACCGTTGAACTTTCTGGGGAACAATGCCATTCCTTTGTTCCGGGCTATTTCACCATTAATGGGTAATACTTTGAAATGATAGAAATTTTTGGTTTCAAGTAATTTCGGTAATATGGTTATGCCATCATAAGCAGTATAGGTAGCATAGTAAGTTACTTCGCCGTTATCGTCTGTGAATTTAACAAAGCGAGCATCTTCAATGCCATTTCTTTCGGTTTCGGAGGTTGGAAAAATAACTCTCTCAGAAATTGCAGAATCAAGTGAAAATTCAAGTTCGTAGTGAGATTTTGCCAGCCACATCATTCGATTAATGATTAATTCTTCAATAGTCGAAAGCTGATGCGTTTTTCTTATTTCTTCAATTAACCTTTTCAATTCACCATATGTAAAATTGTCAGCCAATTTTTCTAATACAAAGTCAGGAGAAATTTCATTATCGAAACCACGCATTTCATCCAACTTCTTTATAAAGGATTTTTTATAGTAAATATACCTTTTGATTATCTCTGCTTCTGCCAGCATTTTGCCGACAGGTTCAATAATCAGATTATTATTCTTATCAATAATAGCTGAACGAAAAACAATGGAAGAAATATGCCCTTCGCCGGTTGCCCTGAAACTAAAAATCACTCTTTTTTCATCCGGCATTAATTCCGACTGATCCGGATCTTCTACGATGGATGGATTAAAAAAAGCTGCCGATTCAATGGAATATTCCATTGTAAAATACGAGCCGATAAGTGCTTTTCTGGATAGATCAAGGTTCTCCTGGTTTATATCCATTTCTTTAAACAGGTTATTCAATTTATTATAATGCATCTCAAATATTTTTGAAATATTTCTATGACGTATGGAAAAACCTCTCAGCACCTGGCTTAATGCTGTATTTACCTCACTTTCAGACATAGCCAATACCTTTCGGATTATATCTGCACTTCTTTCGTCATTACTATAAAGAAAACGGGCTATTACCCTGCTGGGGTCAGGGAGAAATTTACTATCCTTTCTGGTTACAGTAACTTGCATAGTTCTCTATTTTTTATTCTAAAATTTAATTTGCAAATATAATATATTCACTAAAAATAAGCACAATTTTTCGAAAAATAATTCGGCATGGAAAATAAATTCCCCTGCCTTAGTTAATTTTATAATCTCAATATCACTAAAGAATTTTCAGAATTTGGGTGTAATTCTCTCGACAGTGTTGAGAGTTTTGGATAATATTGATAAATCAAGGCATTTTAATACTATTTGAAGAATCACAAAAGAAATAGCTTTACTTTGACAGGAAAAGTAAAAGTATTATTTGTAGTAATCGTCATAATATTTTAGATTTGAATTTATTAATAGTATTTCAGAAAATATATGTATAATAAAGGTCTTGAATGAGTACATCTATAAACATAAATGATAAAATTGGAAAATCGTCTGATAAATTTATCAGAGAAAAAAATAAGTTTGATAACGAAGATACAATCAATAAATATCTTGATTTTATCAATGAATGTAAAGTTCAAATTGATATTCTGACAAATTCATTAAGTGAATTAAATAATATTTTATTAGAATATTCTAATGATATTGATAATTCCAAAATAGAAATTTTTGAAAACTTGAAAAAAACTTACAAAATAAGCTTGGATTTCATAAATAATTTTAAAAAAAATCCTTCGTTAAAATCTGCTTTAAAAAATTCTATTGATGAATTTAACGATGAATTAGACAATTTAAAAGAAATCATCGAAGATTTAGATTATAGATTAAATACATATCCTAGTGATAAAAAAGCTCTTAAATTGATAAAAAGAATAAAAGAATTGTCTAAATGATATTTTATTATATTGATAATTTTAGAAAAAGCCTAAAGAATTTAATAAAAAAAGACAAAGGACATTGTTCAAGTTGTGCTTCAGATATTGCCTCTGATTTTAATTCTAAAACCTATGAAGAAATTTTAATTAGTTCTACAATTATAATATCCGAATCTCCAATTTTTCTTGTGAAAAGAAGAATAAGTAATTCATGCCGTCATTTATCAAAACGGGATGGATTTAGATTATATATGATAATTGATACAAATAAAGAATCTGTTACTTTATGTGAAATTTATTCAAAAAGAGGTAAACTATCTAAGGTTGATTTGACCACAAATGAAAGAAGGTATTTACTTGAATATTATGCAGATGAGCTTGAAAATGATACTTTGTCGGAATTGGATATAAATAATATCTCAGCTATTCTTATATAATGCAATTCGGTTATTCTAAATCTACAAACAAGAAATGATAAAAGCAATAAAAAAACTCTCAACAGTGTTGAGAGTTTACTCATTATACCTCTCCACAGATTTAATCCCATTCAACTGACGAAGTCTTTCGAACAATGTAGTCATATCTTCTATGCTGTGTACGTTAGCAGTTATAATGCCTTCCAATCCCTCATCAATGCTGTTTATATTCAGACCCCTGAAATTCACTTTTTTGAGCGAAAGAATTTTTGAAGTAATCATATTCAGAATTTCCGGCTTTTCCTCTGCGACTATTCTGATTTTAATTGTGAAATCCTTGTGAATGAGATTAGACCAATCCATATCAAATAATATTTGTTGATGAGTTTCGATCATGTGTTTGACATGCCGGCAGTTTTTTCGATGGACGATGATTTCTTTTCCTTCCTTGATATGCCCTATTATTGCATCTCCCGGCAGTGGATGACAGCATCCTGCATACGATACATTAATCGAGGCATTCTTTATTTTTATACCGATACTGTCCTGTGCATCTTTCATCTGGGGAGTGTCTTTATCTGGGAGCAAATCTTCCCCGTTAATATGATTCAGTGACAAATTAATTTTTTTGTCTGCAAGGAACTCATAAACAACGGATACATCGAAGCTTGTCGAGCCGAGTGACTGGAAGAAATTCTTCATCGTATCAAACTTCAATTTACTCAACATTTCATAAATGAATTCTTCAGTTTCTTTAATATTATACCTGTTCACAATGCCCTTCCAGATTGACATACCACGCTCTTCGGCTCTCTTTTTTTCATCCTTGAGGTATTTGTGAATATTATTCCTTGCCCTTTGAGTAACAACACATTTTAACCAATCCTTTTTTGGTTTTTGGTTCTTAGAAGTAAGTATCTCAATTACATCACCGCTCTGAAGCTTGTAATCCAAAGGGACTACTTTACCGTTAACCTTAGCACCAATGCAATGGAATCCAATCTCGCTGTGAATTGCAAAAGCAAAATCGAGAGGTGTTGCATCTTTTGGAAATTTCCTGAATTCATAAGTTGGAGTGAATACAAAAATCTCATCGCTAAACAGATTTTTTCTAACGCTGTCAATTAGCTCTTCGGGAGTTTCATCGCCTGCATATTCAAAAACATTTCTGACCAATCCCATCCACTCTTCGATGTTTCTGTCATCCAGAACAGACTGTGCAGGGAGGAAATCTCTTTTGTAATTGAAATGGGATGCGACACCTTTTTCTGCAATCTCGTCCATTTTTTTTGTGCGAATCTGAATTTCGACAGGTTTTCCGCTGGTATCGAGTACGGCAGTATGCAAGGACTGGTAGCCGTTTTGCTTTGGACTTGAAATATAATCCTTAAAAGTTCCCGGAACAGGTTTGTATATATCGGAGATTATTCCATACACAATAAAGCAGTATGAACTGTCATCAGTATCGAGAATAATTCGAATTGCAAATAAGTCGAATAACTCACTTATCGGCAATCCGCGGGCTTTCATTTTGGTATAAATTGAGAAAATGTGTTTAGGTCTGCCGATTATATCAAATTTTATATTTTTTCTTTTAAGTAGTTCATCTTTTGCAAGATTATTTCTAATTGGTTTCGTAAAATTCCCTATAAAATCTTCCCTGTCCCCCCTTCTCAACTTCAGTGCATTACTTATATCATCATAAGCTTCTTTATTCAGAACTTTGAAAGCCAAATCCTCTAATTCCCATTTCAAAGAGCCTAATCCGAACCTATGGGCAAATGCAGAATAAATCTCAAGGGTTTCTTCTGACATTTTCTTTTGTTTCTCCTCCTCGAGAAATTCAATAGAACGCATATTGTCGAGCCTGTCGGCTATTTTAATGAGTATGATTCTGACATCCTTGAACAAAGCAAGTAATAGCTTCCTATAATTTTCGAGATGCTCTATCTGGCGTCCTTCGATATATTTGATTTTTATAATATGCTCGATAATCTCTGCAACAGTAGCACCGAACTCATTTTGAATGTCTTTTATGCCGTATAAATTACCTTCATCAACAACATTATGAAGTAATGCACAGACAACGGCAATGTCATCCAAAGGCATTTCTTTTACTACGATTAAAGCAACCGAAACAGGGTGTATATAAAATGGTTTGCCTGACTTACGGATTTTATTTTTATGAGTGTCATAGCACCAGTTGAATGCCTTGGTAATGAGTGCTTCATCAAATGACTTGTATTGATTTCTGCAATTCATAAGCAAAAACTCGAGGTCGGCTTTGGGGTCAACTCCAAGTTTGAAATCTTTAACGAATAAACCTGATTTTTTCTTTAAGGGCCAGATTTTCATTTTTATTTTTTTTATCCTTTCAATTAAAAGGTTAATCAAAATGATAATGCTTGCGTACAGGTTCAATCACATTCCAGACGCATTTCAAGCCCTGGGGAAAAGTAACAAAGTCTCCCATGCCGATTTCAACTTCCTCAAAATCAGTATTTACTTTAACTTTCCCTTCAAGGAATAGGCACATTTCCTGTGTGTCATAAAACCAATCGAAGGATGATACTTCCTTTGTCCAGATAGGCCATTCCCTGATTCCCTGTTTTTGGATTTCTTCTCCCGTCAATTTTTTAATTAATATTTTCATATCATATTTTATAAGAAAATTATGAGAAAAAATTTATTTTATTTTATCATTGAATAGCCACTATCTTTAGATAGTGGGGCTTCATTTCTACCACTTCCCGACTTTAGTCACTTATTTGTTATGGGATAAATCCCTAAAGTGGAAGCTATTTTATATTCCACTACTTGAAAGTAGTTTCTATTCATTTTTTCTTCTTAAAAATCAGGAATTAAATAAAATAATATTTTACAAATTCTGATATTCTTTCTTCATACACCTGTCCTGAACAAACTCGATGCCATTTTCCTCAGCAAGTTTTTTTGCTTCATCACTGATAATGCCTTCCTGGAGCCAAATCACATCAATATCTCCTTTTTCCTTTTTTCTCTCGACGGCTTCTTTAACAACATCCAGAGCTTGCTCAGAGGGCCTGAAAACATTTAATATTTCAATTTTACCGGGTATATCTGCAATTTTAGGATATGACTTTTTCCCTTCAATTTCCTGAGCCATAGGATTTATTGGAATAATAGTATATCCCGCAGATTCGAGAAGTGCAGGAACTTCATTTGAAGGCTTTGCCGGATTCGTTGACATTCCGTAAACTGCAATCGTTCTGTATTTATCGAAAATTGGCTTAAAAGACATTTTTTCCCTTTCAGTAAATAAAAATTGTTAATTTTGACGATATTAAATATAAATGATTTTCTAATTAAATCAAGTTCAATGAATAATCAAAACTCTAAGTTCGATTTGATAAGAAATCAAATTTTGAATATCATTTTCAGGCATTTGGATAAAAGTAAAACAACTGTTTATCTTTTTGGTTCACGTGCCGAAAACAAAAATGGCAAATATTCTGATATTGACATCGGATTAATATCTGAAGAGGGTGAAATACCGTCTGATGCCTATAATAATATTGTTGAAGAAGTGAATAACAATGTTGAAACTTTACTGAAGATTGATGTCGTTGATTTTAATAGAGTAGATGAGGATTTTAAAAATTTTGCTTTAAAGGAAGCTCGATTATGACATTCTCCGAAAAATATCTGAAAAGATTAGCAATCTTTGAAAAAGCTTTAAAAAAATTTCAAAATTTATTATCACTAAATTTAGAATTAAATATTCTCATTGAAGTGGCTTCCAAACGCTTTGAATATACATTCGAAACTATGTGGAAAGTATTAAAATTGTACTTGTCAGAAATTAAAGGAATTGAATGTAACTCTCCGATGGATTGTATAAAAGCGGCATATCAAAACGAGCTAATACCTGAGCGATACGAGCAGGATTTTATTGAAATGGTAAAATTGAAAAATGAAATTGTACATATTTACAACGATGAAATTGCATTAAAGATTTACCATCAGATTATTCCCGAATACATTAATGCAATGACTGTTGTTTACGAAAATCTAAAAAAAGAAATGTGAAATTGTGAAAAGATTATTTGAAATATTAAATGGTGCTTTTAACAGACTTATTTTGAAATTATTTTCAAAAAAAGCCGGAACAGATTCAGGTGTTCATAAATTTATTTGGGGAATTGGAAAAAAAAGTGAACTTTACTATCAGGAAAATTTCATCAAGAATCTTGATGTTAATTTATTCTGCAATCCCGATTCGGAAATTCAGGATTATATAAAAAATTTATTAAAAGTTACTCATGATACAAATATTAAAATTTTAGATGTCGGAGCCGGACCCGTAACTATGCTTGGTAAAAAATGGAATGGCAAAGAAATTGAGATTACATCTGTTGACCCTTTAGCAGAAAAGTATAATGAATTATTGAATAAGAATAACATTAATCCTCCTGTTCGTACACAGGTTGGCTTTGCTGAAAGATTAACCGGGCAGTTTGAGGAAAATTCTTTTGATATTGTCCATGCGATTAACAGCCTCGACCATTGCTTTAATCCACTTAGAGCTATGGAACAGATGCTCACTGTTGTTAAGAAAGGCTCTTATGTTGTTCTATATCACAGCATAAATGAAGGCAAAAAGCATAATTACAGCGGATTGCATCAATGGAATTTTTATGAAGTAGGCGGAAATTTTTATATTAGTAATTCAAAATTGAATATAAATATCAATAAAGAGTTTGAAAGTAGAGCAGAAGTAAATGCTAAGATTATGGATGGCGGTGTTTATCTTCTTGTTACATTTTTGAAAAAGTGAAAATTAATCCGAACAGGTGATAAATGAAAAAAGCTTTGGTTACAGGAATAACAGGTCAGGATGGCTCTTATCTTGCCGAGTTACTCCTTTCGAAAGGATATGTAGTTCATGGAATAATCCGGCGGGCAAGCACTTTCAATACTCAAAGACTTGACCATATCTACCAGGACCCGCATGAACGCAAAGTGAATATGTACCTTCATTATGGCGACCTGTCAGACCCCGGCTTGTTGACTGAATTTATGTATAATATTAAGCCCGATGAAATTTATCATCTTGGAGCTCAGAGCCATGTTCGCGTTTCATTTGATATGCCTGAGTACACAGGAAACATCACAGGATTAGGAACTACCAGGTTGTTAGAAGCCGTCAGGCGAAGCGGAATTAATACGAAATTTTACCAGGCTTCATCTTCAGAACTTTTCGGTTCTGCACCACCACCGCAAAATGAGAACACAGCTTTCCATCCGCAAAGTCCCTATGCTATAGCCAAGCTTTATTCATATTGGATGACTGTCAATTACAGAAATGCTTATAATCTCTTTTCATGCAACGGCATATTATTTAATCATGAATCACCAAGACGCGGTGAAACTTTCGTTACACGCAAAATCACAAGGGGAATATCCAGGATATTATCTGGTAAACATGACAAGTTATACCTTGGTTATCTTGACTCAAAGCGTGACTGGGGATTTGCACCCGAATATGTCGAGATGATGTGGATTATGCTCCAGCAGGATGAGGCTGATGATTATGTTGTCGGCACGGGCGAGAGCCATTCTGTCCGGGATTTTCTGGAAAAAGCATTTTCTTATTGTGGAGTTGAAATCGGGTGGATTGGCAAAGGTGTTGATGAAAAAGGATTCATCAAAAACTTTGATGTACAATGGAAAAATATTTTGAAGACAGGTAGTGAATTAATCGGAATTGATAAAAGATATTTCAGGCCCACTGACGTTGATTATTTGAAGGCAGACATTTCAAAAGCACGCAAAAAGCTTGGCTGGGAACCCAAAGTCAAATTTTCTGAACTTGTCGAAGTGATGATGGATATGGATATGCTTTCTTATGGATTGAAACCAAAGGGAAGCGGTATGAAAGCAGTAAAAGAAAAAGGATTGAACTGGACAGAACACAAAACTCTGAATTTTGGAGCTTCTGAACATGAAAGGTAATTTCTCATCGAACATATATATTGCGGGCCATACAGGTCTTGTTGGCTCTGCTATTCACAGGAATCTGAAAGATAAGGGTTATTCAAATTATACACTTTATTCTGTTGAAAAACTCGACCTCAGACGTCAGGAATTAGTTGAAGGTTTATTTCAGAAACACAAACCTGAATATGTATTTCATGCAGCTGCAAAGGTTGGTGGTATTGTCGCTAATGATACATACAAAGCTGAGTTTATTTATGACAACATTCTTATTTCTGCGAACATAATTAATTCTGCATATAAATATGGTGTGAAAAAGCTCATCAATCTCGGTTCTTCATGCATCTATCCTAAGTTTGCTCCTCAACCGATGAAAGAAGAATATTTGCTTACAGGAACTCTCGAACCGACAAATGAACCTTACGCCATTGCTAAAATAGCCGCTATCAAGCTCTGCAGGTTTTATAATGAACAATACGGAACAAATTTTATATCTGTTATGCCGACCAATTTGTATGGAAGAAATGATAATTATAATCTTGAAACATCCCACGTTCTCCCTGCTCTTATCAGGAAAATGATTTTAGGAAAATTATTACTTGAAAATAAATTTGATTTGATTAAAAAAGACATTTCAAAGAATAGATTTGGTTTTGGATTTGACAAACGTATAAATTTTGATGATGAAAATTCAATAATTTCAGCACTCGATAAAATTGGAATTACTTCTGAGGGAATTAAAGTGTGGGGTAGTGGTAATGTTTATCGCGAATTTCTGCATGTAGATGACATGGCCGAAGCTTGCACATTTTTAATGGAGAATTATTCCTACAAAGATATCGGAGAGTTTATAAACATAGGCACTGGCGTTGATATTACAATTCGGGATTTAGTTTTTATGATTAAAGAAATTGTTGATTATAAAGGTGAAATATTTTTTGATATAGATAAACCTGAAGGAACACTAAAAAAACTTCTTGATGTAAACCGTTTGTTCAGCCTCGGCTGGAAACCAAAAATTACACTAAATGACGGGATTAAGATGGTAGTTGATGAGTATTTTCAAAAATTGGGATTGAGCTTATAAATGACAGTTCGCGAAAAGATGAACACCTCAGGATTAAGCATTGTGCTTGGCAGTTTCAACAGGTTGAAGTTTTTGAAGTATGCTGTTCAATCAATCCGAAATGAATTGAAAGATGCAAATTTCCCTTATGAAATTATCGTTGTTGACGGCGGCTCTGATGATGGCAGTCTAAACTGGCTTTTAAAACAGAAAGATATTATCACGGTTGTTCAGCATAACAGGGGAACCTGGAAAGGTCAGCCTATTGAACGCCGCTCCTGGGGTTACTTTATGAATCTCGGATTTAAATCAGCTCAAGGAAAGTATATCTGTATGCTGAGTGACGATTGTCTTGTTATTCCCGATGCAATTAAAAACGGATATTCTTTTTTTGAAAAGGAATTGAGTAAAGGTATCAAGGCTGGTGCCGTTGCTTTTTATTGGAGGAACTGGCCTGAAATTGATAAATATTTTATTTTTAAATTTTATGGATTAATCAATATCAATCATGGCTTGTTTTTAAGAGAAGCTTTGGAAAAAGTCGGTTTCATTGATGAGGATAATTTTATGTTTTATGCCGGGGATGTTGATTTATCATTTAAACTTCATAATGCAGGTTATCAATTATTGATTTCAGAAAATTCTTTCATAGAACATTACATGCACGCAAATAACAAGATTAGAGTAAAAAATCTAGACAGCTTTGATTTCGATAATTCCAACTTTATTAATAAATGGAAAGCTATTTATCCAAATATGGATTTTTCACCTGCAAACAGGTCTTCATTAATTGAAAAGGAATTTGTTGATGAATCAGATACTGTAAAATTTTTCAGGAAGGAATCAGGCTATGTCCGATTTAAATATAAAATTCGTTCTATTTTATATGGTAAGTCTAAGGAATAATAATTTTCAAAATTGCCGTTCAAAAGCGGTTTAGATATTTGTTCACCGTTGAAAACTGAGACATTTGAGAAATCAGTTAGATGGGAAACATATGACAGAGAATATAATTTTATTTTTCTCGCTTTCAGAAAAAATTGATTATGAGTTCAAAAAAAGCGTTAATAACAGGAATAACAGGGCAGGACGGCTCTTATCTGAGTAGGTTGTTACTCGAAAAAGGTTATGAGGTTATCGGGTTGACGAGAGGCTTATCAGAATCATCAACCAAAAATATGAAGTATCTTGGAATTGATTCTCAAATTCAGCTTGATGTCTGTGACCTTACTGATTTGTCTAACGTTATTCACGTACTTCAAAAATATCAGCCGTCAGAAGTTTACAATCTCGCCGCACAAAGTTCTGTTGGTAAATCATTTGAACAACCGATTGGCACTATCTCCTTTAATATTGTTTCTGTCTTAAACTTACTGGAAAGTATTAAAATTGTTGATAAAAATATTAAATTTTACCAGGCTTCGACAAGCGAGATGTACGGTAAAGTCGAAGATTTGCCTATTAATGAGGAAAGCAGAATACACCCACTCAGTCCTTATGCAGTATCGAAAGCATCTGCACATTGGATAACCGTGAATTACAGGGAATCATATGGAATCAAGGCATGGTGCGGTATTCTGTTCAATCATGAATCATATCTCAGGACTAAAAATTATTTTGTGAAGAAAGTTATTACAAGCAGTATCGAAATTACAAACAATAAAAGAAAAACCTTGAAAGTCGGCAATATAGACATAAAGCGGGATTTCGGCTATTCTCCCGATTATGTAGAAGCAATGTGGCTAATGCTTCAGATGAATCAGCCTGATGATTATGTCGTTTGTTCGGGGAAGTCAATTTCATTGAGAGAAATAATTGAATATGTATTTAATAAATTTTCAATTCCAATGAGCAAGCTCGAATTGGATTATAATTTGTATCGCCCGACTGATATTCAGGACATATACGGAGATAATACCAAAGCAGTACAAAAGCTCGGATGGAAATATGATAAAAGCTTTTTTCAGATTCTTGATTTATTGATAGAAGAAGAATTGAAAAACTATTCATAACGAGAATTATATGGCCAAAACAGTAGCAGTATTTCCCAATCCTTATCTGAAAGACGAATGGAGTACGGTGATGCACCCATTGCTTTCGACATGGGCAGGCTCGCTGAAGCAGGCAGGTTGGAATGTCATTGGTTTGAATGCCGATGATATTTTCAATACTGATTTACTTAAGAACATGGGTCCAGATGCAATTATTATTCACTGGTCAGAAACTTTAACAACTTTTTTTATTAACCGTCACCCGCCGGGGAGAATTTTAACTTCTCGTCTATCACGGATAATTCCTTTATCAATTCGGAAAAGTATAGCAAATAGCATTACAGATTCTGTTAAGCTCATGATTGATGAGTGGAGCTGTAAATTAGCAGATTCAAAAATAAGAGTGTTTAATCAAATTCATGAACTTGTTTCTCATAGTTTTAATGAGCCGGGTCTTTCAGAGTGCGATGCATACTTAAAGAAAAAAATCTTTGAATTATCCACAGCTTTTCTGACTCAGGAAGAATCATCTGTACAGTTGGTTAAGAATATTTACTCATCCGAAAAACCTTATACAATTACATTTCTCGGAGATTATACGAAATTTCATGGGGGCAGAATACCCAAAAATGAAGCTCGTGAAATATTATCATTAAAAAAAGATTTAAAAATTATTTCTTATATAGGTACTGCTCGTAAAAACAGGAACCCTGCTGATGTTGTCAAATGTTTCAATAACATTGCAAAAGAAAATGATTGTCTTATTGTTGCAGGTGTAGGTGTAGGAAAATATGTTCCTGCAAAAAGCGAGAATATTAAGATATTTGATGAACTCTTACCGAATGAAAAGTTGAGAAATATTTTCTGTGCTTCGGACTATGTAATCAATGATGCACACGAGTACATGACCTCTGCTGTTGTCAGGACTGCAATCAGCTACCACATTCCGGTAATCGTACGTAATTATGGAGCCTCAATTAAAATGGCAAAGGAAGCTGTAATTTTTATTGAAGATAAAAATGATGGCTTGGAAAATGCAATTAATTATGCACTTAATTTAGCAAATGAAAAATATGATATGCTGGTTAAAGCCGCTGAATTAAGAAATGAAGAACGCCCATGGAGCCAGTATGGTAAAGCTTTTGATGATTTGTTTTCAAACTTAAGTAAAAAATGAAAGAAAAACTAAAAAGAAATAGCATTGTAATCTGGCTTTACAAAAACATCTTTGCAAGAGGCAAAGTCGGAAGACAAAATGATGAGAATAGAGAAAACTGGGTCATGAATCAACTCAAAAAACTATCCCATGGTTTAACGCTCCTGGATGCAGGTGCCGGTGAACTGAGATATAAAAAGTATTGCGGACATCTCAAATACATCTCTCAGGATTTTGCCCAATATGACGGAAGCGGCGATGGCTCAGGATTGCAAATGGGTAGCTGGGACCAATCGAAAATTGATATTATAAGTGATATTACCTTAATTCCATTGGATAATGATTCTGTTGATGCAATCCTCTGTGTTGAAGTCCTGGAACATATTCCGGAGCCTGTACCGGCAATAAAAGAGTTTTCAAGACTATTAAAAAGTGGTGGTACACTGATATTAACTGCACCATTCAACAGTCTTACTCACTTTGCACCATATCATTTTTCGACAGGATTCAATAAATATTTTTATGAGAAACACCTAAGTGAAAATAATATTGAGATATTAGAAATTAAAACAAATGGAAATTACTTTGAGTATATATCTCAGGAATTAAGGCGTGTCCCCGAGATAGCTAAAAAATATTCAGGAAAAAATCTTATTTTCAGCAGATTATTAATAAAATTATTATTGATTTTGTTGGGTAGATTAAGTAGAAAAGATAACGGCTCGGATGAATTATTGTGTTATGGCTATCATATTTTAGCAAAAAAGAAATAAATGATAATTACTAAACTTATCGGCGGGATTGGAAACCAGATGTTTCAGTATGCGGCAGGTAAAGCTCTTGCCGAGCATCGTGGCGTTGAATTGAAACTGGACATCAGTGATTTTCAATTCTATACTAATCGCTGGTTTTCTCTAAACCATTTTAATATAAATGCCGATATTGCTTCAGACGAAGAAATTTCAAAATTCATAGGGAAAAATAAATCAAAATCTTTAATGCTCCTTCGTGAAAGAATTGGTAGATTATTACCTCTGAAAAGAAGAAAAATTTATTACGAGCATCATTTTCATTATGATGAAGGATTTTTCAACCTGCCTTCTAATATCTATATTAACGGCTACTGGCAAAGTGAAAAATATTTCAAAGACATCAAATCAATAATTCTAAATGATTTATCATTCAAAGAACCGCTGGAAGGTTTGAATAATGAAATATCCGTGAAAATTTTATCGTCCAACTCAGTAAGTATTCATATTAGGCGTGGTGATTATGTTACAAATAAAATTACACATCTCACTCATGGTGTCTGCGGAATCGAGTATTATATAAATGCAATCAATTATATCTCAAAACATCTTGAAGAGCCTCATTTCTTTATTTTTTCAGATGAGCCTGATTGGGCAAAAACTAATCTCAGAACTTCTTTTCCGATTAGTTTTGTTAATCACAATTCAGGTCAAAATGATTTTGAAGACATGCGTCTTTTGAGCTTGTGCCGGCACCACATTATTGCAAACAGTTCTTTTTCCTGGTGGGGTGCTTGGTTATGCAGAAATGAAAATAAAATTGTTATTGCACCCCAAAAGTGGTTCAATGAATATAAAGCTGATACTAAGGATTTATATCCTGAGGATTGGATTATTTTATAATTTTATATTATGAATTTTAAATTTTGAATTAATGTTATGAAAATACTTGTAACGGGAGGTGCGGGATTTATTGCATCACATATTGTTGATGCTTACATTAATGCAGGTCTTGATGTTTTTATCATTGATAATTTTTCAACTGGACGCAGGGAAAATGTAAATCCTAAAGCTACTCTTATTGAAATGGACATTAATGATGAGAAGGTTGACGAGCTTTTCAAAAAAGAAAAGTTTGATATAATAAATCATCATGCCGCTCAGATGGATGTTCGCTTTTCTGTTGACAATCCGGGATTCGATGCTGCTACAAACATTCTTGGTAGTCTGAACTTGTATGAATCTGCAAAAAATCATGGTGTAAAGAAAATAATATTTGCATCAACCGGTGGTGCAGTTTATGGTGAACAGGATTATTTTCCTGCCGATGAAAACCATCCCACACGGCCTTGCTCACCTTATGGTATTGCAAAACTTGCTAATGAAAAATATCTTTTCTATTATAAAGAAGTGTATGGTATTGACCATGTCGCACTTAGATATGTCAATGTTTACGGGCCGAAACAGAATCCTCACGGCGAAGCAGGTGTCGTTGCAATATTCATTAATAAAATGATTTCCGGTAGCCAGCCGATTATTAACGGCGATGGCTTGAACACAAGGGATTATGTCTATGTTGCAGATGTTGTGAAAGCAAATCTGTTGGCATTGAATGAAAATGTTTCTGGCATTTATAATGTTGCCACTGGTATTGAACATGATGTAAATTTCATTTTCAGAACTCTCAAAGAATTGACTAAATCCGATTGTAAGGAAATTCATGGTGAAGCTAAAGCCGGTGAGCAGAGACGCAGTGTCTGTACTTCAGGTAAAATCTATAAAGAACATGGTTGGAAACCTGATGTACTTTTCAACGAAGGTTTAAGCAAAACAGTTGATTATTTCAAAAAGAATTTAAGATGATAAAGCATGACTTTTCATTGGCTCGATATACTCGTCGTAATTACTTATTTCCTGCTGATTTTATTTGTCGGCTTCTATTTAAGCTCTAAGAAAAAATCAAAATCTGCTTCTTCCGACATTGAATTTATATTAGCAGGAAGGGGAGTAACGCTTCCTTTCTTCGTTGCCACACTCGTTGCAACCTGGTATGGAAACATTTTCGGAATCGGAGAATTTGTCTATTCAAGCGGAGTTGTTGCATGGGTATGCTTCGGACTTCCTTATTATATTTCTGCCTTTCTATTTGCATTATTCATCGCAAAAAAAATCAGGCAGTCGGATATTAAAACCATTCCCGAACAATTTGAAATAAAATATGGCAAGTCTGCTGGATTTATATCTTCTTTTATTGTTCTGATTATCACAATACCTGCCGCATATACACTCATGGTTGGTTTAATCATTCAGTTATTCACTGGCTGGGACCTTTGGCTCTGTATTATGCTCGGTGCTGTCCTTTCTCTTGCATATTTATATACTGGTGGCTTCCGTGCTGATGTATTAACAAACTCAGCACAATTTATAATTATGTATGTCGGCTTTGCTGTCCTTCTGATTTTTTCAATATATTCTTATGGCTCACCTTTTCAGCTTGCCGCTCAATTACCTGCAAAACACATGACTTTATCCGGTGGTTATTCATGGCAAATAATTTTGTCCTGGTTCATAATCGCATTTCAGGCATTTGTTGACCCCAGCTTTCACCAAAGGTGTGCCGCTTCAAAATCACCTGAAACTGCAAAAAAAGGTATTTTGATTTCCATAGCATTCTGGGTGTTGTTTGACACTTTAACACTTCTGACAGGCTTGTATTCAAGAGCTATATTTCCTTCAATTAGTCCCCTGAATGCTTATACTACACTTGCCGACATGGTTCTTCCCATTTTCTGGAAGGGATTTTTCGTTACAACTCTTCTTGCTGTCGTAATGTCAACTCTCGACAGCTATGCTTTCATAAGTGCAGTAACAATTGGTAATGACATTTTGAAAAAATTCAGGACTAAAACAAATAATTATCAAAACTCAGCAAAATCTTTAATCAGGATTGGGTTAGTAATTACAGCAATAATAAGTATTGTAATGGCAATCATACTCCCATCGGCTTTGCAGTTGATTTATAGAACTGCTTCAATAGCGGTTCCGGGCTTGCTCATTCCACTAACACTAAGCTTTTTTAAAAGATATTATCTTACAAAAAATGGTGCATTAATAATCATGCTCATATCCTCAGGAATTTCTTTAATTTGGACTTTTGGAAGATTATTTACTGAAAAATTTACGCTCATGGGAAAACTGTTTTGGGAGATTGAACCTATGCTCGCAGGAATTTCAATTTCACTTGTTCTTGCTTTACTGCTTGTCAGAAAGGCAGATGAAAATGTATAAAAATAAATTCTTAAATATATCCAATTCACTTAGTTTCCTTAGACTAGTCCTTACTGTACCGGTATGCTGGCTTTTACTGCGTGATAATTATGCGGGGTTTCTAATTTTAGGTATCATTGCAATGCTAACTGATTTTCTTGATGGATTTGTTGCAAGGAAGCGTGATGAGATAACCGAATTTGGAAAAATCATTGACCCCGTTGCCGATAAAGTATTAATTGGTGCAGTTGCCATTGTAATGCTCATCAAAGGTTTAATCCCTTTATGGTTTTTACTCACTGTTTTGTCGAGAGATATTATGATATTACTCGGAGGGCTTTATCTCTCAAAGAAGCTGGGATATGTTATTTATTCGGATTTCATTGGAAAAATATCTGTAAATATACTTGCAATCGTTATGATTTGTATTATTTTCAGAATTGAATTTTTCTCTGTCTATGGATTGTACATAGCACTTGCCGCATTGCTTGTGTCTCTTGCCAATTATTTTGTAAAATTGATAATATTGTTGAAGGAAGTTGAGAATAAATAAATTTTAAATTTGAATTGTTTATATTAATCCTAAATTTTATTAAATTTAATTTGTTTAAATAATCTAATCCGGGTACAAATGTTCTACCTTGACATACTAGAAGAATTCTATAAAAATGACATCAGGTATCTGATTGTTGGCGGCTTGGCAGTCAATTTACACGGTGTCCCTCGTGTTACTCAGGACATTGATATTGTTATTTCAAATGATAAAGATAATATTTTGAAGTTAATCGAGATTCTCACAGCATTGTCATATAAGCCAAGACTGCCGGTTAATCCGGAAGACTTAGCCGAACCGGATGTCGTTAAGGAGTGGATTGAAAATAGAAATATGCAAGCATTCAGTTTTTATCACCAAATGGATAATTATAAAGTCATTGATATTGTGATTTCACATAATTTGAATTTTGAGCTCGCATTTGAAAATAAAGTAGTAAAAAAAGTTAATGGATTTAATATTTATCTTTCTTCAATTGATGATTTAATCGAATTAAAAGAATATTCAGGAAGAGAACAGGATTTAAGTGATGTTGAAATGTTAAAAAAGGTCAGACAAATACTGGAAGATGACAATGAGTAATGGTTTCAAATATTATCTCGAAGATGATAAAATAAGGGAGTATATGAAACTCTCCATCGAACAAAAGTTTAAATGGCTGGATGAAATCAACCGCTTCAATGAATTAGTCATGGATGATAAAACAAAAAAAATAAGAGAGAAATTGAGAAAAGGTGAGGTCTGATTCATTTTTCGCAAATAATCTAAGGAGTTTATATATGGGACGAATAGTTCATTTCGAAATACCGAATGTCGGCAAGGTTGCCTATTTCAAAGACCCTGATGGCAATGTTCATGGTATCATTCAGGATGGGTGATTGATAAAATAATGAATTCTAAAAGCTAATTCTTTCATAAATTCGTTTTAACTTCAAATAAAATGATGAAAGGTATTTTATGAATATAGCATTAACAGCTGTCTTTACTAAAGTTCCCGGTGGTTATGTCGCTTATGTCGAAGAACTTCCTGGAGCAAACACACAGGGTGCAACTATCGAAGAAGCCCGCACCAATCTTGAAGAAGCTATTCAATTAGTACTAGAGGCAAACAGAATGCTTGCTGAAGAAGAATTAACTGATGATTCTGTCAGGGAATCATATAACCTTGCCTTAGTATGAATTATGAAAAGGAGAGACCTAATCAGGCATCTCGAAGTTAATGGTTGCCAGTTTCTTCGAGAGGGAGGTAATCACACCATTTATGTAAATAGAACAAATAAGAAAGTATCATCAGTGCCAAGGCACAATGAAATCTTTGATTATCTTGTAAAAAAAATCTGCAAGGACTTAGAAATACCATCTGCAAAATAATTTGATATTCAAAACAAAGAAAAAATCACTTCCCTCCATTTCCCAGCTTATACATAACGCTATGCTTTCTTCCATAGAAGAAATAAATCGCCATACCTATTGCAAGCCAGAACAGAAGCCGCTCCCAGTTATGTGCTCCGAGTGAAAGCATCATTCCGAAATTGAAGAGCATGCCGAGAGGTGCGACAACATTTATCAATGGTGTCCTGAAAGCTCTTTCCCTAAGAGGTTCTCTGTACCTCATTATCCATACAGAACCGCAGACCATAACAAACGCAAGAAGGGTACCAATGTTCACCAATTCTGCAATGATATGTATTGGTGTCATAGCCGCAACAAGTGATACTACTGTTCCGGTGAGTAAGTTCGCTTTATATGGTGTTCTGAATTTTGTGTGCAATTTTCCGAAGAAATTTTTTGGTAACAATCCGTCCTTCGACATTGCAAAAAATACACGTGATTGTCCGAGAAGCATAACAATCAATACTGATGTGATACCTGCTATTGCAGCAACTGAAATAATGAATACAGCATACTTCAAACCGACTGATGAAAATGCCGATGCTAATGGTGCATTTATATCAACCTGCTTGTAGTTTACCATACCTGTCAAAACAAGTGATACAAGAATGTAAAGTATTGTGCAAACAATTAAAGACGTGATGATTCCAAATGGAATATCCTTTTTTGGATTAATAGATTCCCCGGCATGCGTGGAAACAGTATCGAATCCTATGTATGCGAAGAATATATAAGCAGCACCCGATACTATGCCAAGTAATCCATAAGCCATATGAGTATCCCCAAGTGGTCCCATAATAGATGCCCTTGCGGGTATGAACGGGTCCCAGTTTGCTGTGTTAATATACTGGGCACCAACAATAATAATAAAAACAACTACCGAAACTTTTATAGCGACCATTATAACATTAGTGCTGGCGGCTTCTTTAATACCTTTGATTAGAATCATTGTAACAAACCATACAATAAGAAAAGCAGGCAGGTTAATTGCAAAAGGTATTCCGGCTATTGTCGGCATAGATATTTGTGTGAAGTGGTTTTGAAGTTCTGTCATAACGGTAGGATTGGATACCGAATCCGATAGTGCCTGCCTTGCAGAAAAAAAATCGTGCATCAGCCAGAATGGAAATTTTATATCGAATAAGTTCAAAAATTTTCCCATATAACCCGACCATCCGACAGCCACAGCACCTGATGCCATTGCATATTCAAGTATTAAGTCCCAACCGATAATCCATGCAAAAAATTCACCCATAGTAGCATAAGAGTATGCATACGCCGAACCTTCTACAGGTAGAAATGATGCAAATTCTGCATAGCATAACGCCGCAAGTGCACATCCTATACCTGCAAAAACGAATGATAATGCCAAAGCAGGTCCTGCATATTCCCTCGCTCCTATCCCTGTCATAACAAAAATCCCTGCACCAATGATAGCTCCAATTCCCAGGCTTGTCAATGACCATTTACCCAGGACACGCCTTAATTGACTTGTTTTCATCTCTTCTTGAAATATTTCTACGGATTTTCTTTTAAAGATTTGGTGTCTTAATTTGATTATTGGATAAGCTAATATGATGATTATTACTAAACCTATTAATAATACCGGACTCATGAACATATTAATACCTGCTTAATGTTAACCCATTCCTGATTTATTGGATATTAAAAAAAAAGATGTTCCAGATGTAATGATTTAAGGAACAGCTTTCATCTGAATTTCAAAATAGAAAAAATTTGTTTAAAATAAAAGTTATTATGTTTTTGAATTAGTAAAATAATATACAATTTTAATGACTTTCTGAGAACCGAATCAAATTCGTGATAATCTCTGAAAAGAATCTTATTTAGGATACATTGTATAATTGCCCCCTTTTTCAAAGGGGGATTAAGGGGGTTTTCTTGTTCTTCAATTCTAAAAGTATGATAAGTTTACTAATTTTGTTTATAAGAATATTTACTTTGATAAAATTTCCAGTGCAAACCCAACAACCTTTTCTGTCTGAACCTCTATTGTCAGGTTAGATGTATCAATTTCAATAGCATCCTCAGCTTGTTTCAAAGGACTGATGTCGCGTGAACTGTCATATAGGTCTCTTTCAATAATCTGTTTTTTAATCTCTTCGACAGATTCAAAAGTTCCCTTACCCTTTAATTCAAGCGTTCTTCGCATGGCACGTGCATCAACAGAAGCAATCAGAAATATTTTCAAATCTGCATTTGGAAAAACAACAGTACCAATATCACGTCCATCCATAACAACTCCGCCATTCCTCCCAAGCTCTCTCTGCATATCAACCAGCTTTTCCCTGACACATCCAATTGCACTCACTGGGCTGACATTCTTCGTTACTTCTATCGAGCGGATTTCATCGCTTACATCCTCTCCATTCAGGTAGGTCCTCTGTCCATATTCTGATTGTTTTAGCTCGATCTTTATATTATCGAGAAGATTACAAATCACATCTTCGGAGAATACTTCATTTTGTTTTAACCAGGCAAGTGTAACAGCGCGGTACATAGCACCTGTGTCAATATATATGTATCCTAATCTTTCGGCTGCCAGCCTTGCTGTCGTAGATTTACCCGAACCTGCAGGCCCGTCTATTGCTATTATTATTTTCTTCAAATATCTTAAGAAATTGATAATAAAATTTATTAATTTTCTGTTTATAAATTTAAAATTGAATCATTAAAAATTCATTTTAAATTTAAAATTTTAAATTGAAAATTTCTCAGTCAAGTCTTTCAAATTTTGCCTGGAAGAATCTCAGATATTGAGGTTCATAAATAAATTTTAATCCTTTGGCATTATGTCTCTTTTCATATAAGTCTTCAACGTGCCATGCGGCAACGTCAAGATGAGCCTGAGTATAGACTCTCCTCGGGAAGGTAAGCCTGACTAATTCAAGTTTAGGAAAGTTATGTTCTCCTGTTTCCTTATTACGTCCTGCTGATACAATGCCGCGTTCCATAGCTCTGACACCGGATTCAATATAAAGGTCAGCAGCAAGAGCCTGTGCGGGTAACTGTTCTTGTGGTATATGCTCATAAAATCTCTTAGCATCTAGGAAAATTGCATGGCCGCCTGCAGGTTCAACAATAGGCACTCCGGCATCCAACAATTTTTGTCCGAAGTATCTGACTTGCTCGACTCTCGAGCGGATATGGTCATAATTAACGCACTCCTTGATTCCGCGAGCCATGGCTTCCATATCACGTCCTGCTAAGCCACCATAAGTATGAAGCCCCTCATAGACAACAACAAGATTTCTCAGTTCATCAAAAAGATGTTCATCATTAACTGCAACAAATCCGCCAATATTGACCAGTAGGTCTTTCTTCCCACTCATTGTACAGCCGTCAGAGAGTGAGCAATATTCTAATAATATCTCTTCGATTGTTTTATTTGCATAACCTGCTTCGCGGTCTTTAACGAAATATGCATTTTCAACAGCACGTGTTGCATCCAGCATTATCTTCAATCCATGCTTGTCTGCAAGCTTTCTCAAGGCTTTCATGTTTTCCATTGATTGAGGCTGTCCGCCTGCCATGTTAACTGTCCCAGCTACACAGATATATGGTATTTTATTTGCACCAACCTTTTTTATCAAGTCTTCCACTTTTTGTAAATCAACATTTCCTTTGAACGGATGCTTGTTTGCAGGGTCATGTGCTTCGTCTATAATTACATCAACGAAAGTACCCCCTGCCAATTCCTGGTGCAACCTTGTCGTTGTGAAATACATATTTCCTGGAACATAATCACCCTGCTTTATCATAACACGTGACAGCAAGTGTTCTGCCGCTCTGCCCTGATGTGTCGGCACCATATGCTTATACCCATAATACTTTTTAACATTGTCTTCAAGGTAATAAAAATTCTTGCTTCCTGCATACGCTTCATCGCCGAGCATCATCCCTGCCCACTGGTAATCGCTCATAGCAGTCGTTCCGCTGTCGGTTAGCAAATCAATATAAACATCAACGGAGCGGAGCAGAAATGTGTTATATCCTGCTTCTTTCATTTTTTCTTCACGGTATTCGCGTGTCGTTACTTTCAATGGCTCTACTACTTTAATCTTGTAGGGTTCAGCCCATGGTTTCCTGTAATTTGGCATCAATAATTCCTTTTTATAATTCCTTAAATTCCATCATTTTTTAATCAAAGAAATCCACCGCCTATGGCGGTGGTATGACCACTTGGCTTTGCCGCCAACTTTTTGTAAGTTAGAGTATGGGTAAATATAAGAAATTATCGCATACATTATACTGTTGTCAATATCA